>Ga0326597_10002839_pt1 | contig 25633 bp, 24 predicted proteins | sample RVTome_12_FD_203789 | JGI IMG/M metagenome (GOLD analysis project Ga0326597, IMG submission 203789) | Soil microbial communities from uranium-contaminated site in the Upper Colorado River Basin, Wyoming, United States - RVT100D185 | ecosystem: Environmental > Terrestrial > Soil > Contaminated >... | reverse complement strand
GGCGGTCACGCTGGTCGCGGTGTTGGGGCGTTTCGGGATCCAGACCACCAGCCTAGTTGCGATCGTCGGTGCCGCAGGCTTGGCGATCGGCCTGGCGTTGCAGGGCGCCCTTTCGAACGTCGCTGCCGGCGTGATGATCCTCGGCCTGCGCCCGTTCCGGCTCGGCGACGCGGTCGACATCGCCGGCACCGCCGGAACCGTCGAGGAGATCGGCCTGTTTGCGACCCGGCTCAAGACCTTCGACGGCGTGATCGTTCACCAGCCCAACTCGAACATCTGGGGCAGCGTGATCCGGAACTTTTCGCAGGCGCAGCAGCGGCGGGTGGACCTGACGATCGGGATCGCCTTCGACGCCGACGTGGCCAAGGCGATCGCCATCGTTCAGGGTCTGCTCGAAGCGGACGCGCGTATTCTCGACGATCCCGCCAAACTGGTTGCGGTCGAGTCGCTAGGGGCCGACTCGGTGAATCTACTGATTCGCTTCTGGACCGCGCCGGGCGACGTCTGGACCGGACGGTTGGGCGTCACTCGCGCCGTAAAGGACGCGTTCGATGCCGCGGGAATCGGCATGCCGGTTCAGCAGCGCGACCTGCGCCTGCGGCAGGACCGCCCGATAGAGGTACAGCAGACCGGCTGAGCGCGCGCGGTGCGTTCAGGCCTGGGGAGCGGCGACCCGCATGCGCATCGCCTCGGGCAGAAACAGCGCCGTCGCGGCGGCTCCGAGGGCCGCGGTCAGGGCGAACGTCGATCCGTACCCGCCCATACCGGCCTCTAGCCAGGCTCCCAGCCCCCACTGCAGCGCGAAGCCGCCGACGAACATGAACAGGTTCACCGCCGTCACGGCACGCCCGGTGAGTGCCAGCGGGAAGGCGGCGCGGACCAGCGCGAACAGCAGGGCCGACGAAGCCCCGGCAAGTCCCAGAACCGCGAAGGTAGCGGTGAGCAGGCCGCCACCCGGTTCCGGCGTCGTCGCCAGAAACGCCTGCACTGCGACGAAGATCGAGGCCGTCAGCGCCAGACTGCGGGCGACTCCGAAGCGCTCGCCCACCGTTCCGAGCAGCAGGTACCCCGACGAGATTCCCAGCCCGAACGCCAGCAATACGTTGCCGGTCGCGACCTGGGGCAGGCCGGCGCCTTCGGCCAGGTACGGTCCCGCCCACAGGCTTTGGAAGGCGAAGGTGACGCCGGTGGTGGCCATTGCCAGCACCGCCATGCGCCAGAAGCTCGCCGAACGGAACACGTCGGCGAAACCGCCGTGCTGAGCGTGACCTCCGAGGTGCGTTCCTGGTGCCGCGCGGCCCCAAGCCGCCACTGCGGCGGCGGCAAGCGCCAGCGCGACCGCTCCCACCAGGAAGACGGAGCGCCAGCCGTACGCCTGCGCTAGATAGGCGAGCGGTGTCGAGGCGACTAGCGCTCCGGTCGACCCGATCGCCACGAGAGCGCCCGACACGGCGGCGAAACGAGTGGGGCGGAACCAGCCGGACAGGGCCTTGAGCCCACCCATCAGGATGCCGGCCGTGCCCAACCCGAGCAGGGTACGCCCCAGCGCCAGCGTAGCTAGGTCACGGCCGAGCGCGAACGCGACGCTTCCCGCCACCGCGGCGATCATCAGGACCGGTGTCACGCGCTGTGCTCCCCAGCGGTCCAGCGCGGAGCCGAGTGGTAGTTGCGCCGCCGCGAAGGCCAGGAAGTAGAGGCTGGTCATCAGACCGAGCTCGGCCGGTCCTATGCCGACGTCGCGCGACAGGTCGCCTGCGATCACGGCGTTGGCGCTGCGGACGAAGTTCGAGAGGAAGTGAGCGAGGGCGAAGACCGCGAACGCCAACAGTTGCGTCATGGGCGAGAGCCTAGCAGGCCACCTGCGCAAACCTTGCAGTGCTCAACGCGAGCCCCGCTACCGGCCACCGGACAGCTCGCGCCTCACTACCGTCGGAGCAAGCCGGTTTCAGGCCCGCCACGGTGGGCACGTCGTCGGAGGGGTTCCGCGATCCTCCCCGCCGAGACCGGTTCATCCGCGGACGCTAGGAGGAACCCATGGCTCTTGGACTGAATCACGCCCTCTTGATCGGCACGCTCGTGCGCGATCCGGACCTCCGCTACACCCCGGCCGGGCTGGCCGTGCTGCGCCTGGACGTAGGTGGTGACGACCACCTCCACGACGAGAACGGCGACCTACGCGCCCGGCCCTGGTACCAGCGCGCCACCGTGTTCGGCGTCCAGGCCGAGCGGATGGTGGACGACCTGCGCGCCGGCACGCCGGTGTGGCTCGAAGGCCACGTCGAGCAGCGCAGTTGGGAGGACGGTGACGGCGCGTCCCGTTCGTCGCTCGAGGTGGTGGCTCGCCGCGCGGAGGTGCTCGAGCTCGGTGCGCGCGACCCGGACGACGCCTGCGCCGTCGACGCCCGCGATCAGCCGCGCCTCAGAGACGCCGTCAACGTGGTGCGACTGATCGGAAACCTGGTCCGCGACGTCGAGGTGCGCCGCAGCGAAGCCGGCGCGGCGCTGGCCCGCTTCTCGCTGGCGGTGCAGGAACGTAAGGGCGAGGAGGCAGCGGCGCCGCACTTCATCGACGTGCGCGCCTGGCGTGAGCTCGCCCTCGGACTCGAAGGTCGCTGCAAAGGCGACGCGCTCTACCTGGAGGGCCGGCTGGTGCAGGATGCGTGGACCGATGCGAACGGTGCCCGCCGGCGGGCGACCCGGGTCGAGGCACGCCGAGTCGAGGTCGTCCAGCGCCGCAGCGCCAGCAGCTTCACGGTGGCGACTGGGGACCGTTCCGAGGCTCCAGGTGCGGATCCCACTAGCGGCGCGGCGTCCGAGCCAGGCGTGCAGGGAACGGCGTCTGCCTGAGTGAAGCGACGTACCATGGGCGCATGCATGACATCGTCCTCGTTTTGGGTGGTGGCGGGGCGCGGGGCCTGGCACACATCGGCGCATTGCGCGCGATTCAGGAGCGCGGACTGCGGGTGCGGGCGCTGGCGGGCTGTTCTATGGGCGGCATCGTAGGCGCCTTCGTGGCGGCAGGGTTCGATGCGGACGCGATAGAGGAGATCGCTCGAGGGATACGTTACGAGTCGCTGCTGGCGTTCGGCGAGATGGGCGGCATCGTGGGAGGCGATGGGCTCGCCTCGCTGTTGGCCAAGCACCTGCCTGAAAGCTTCGCAGACCTCGCCATCCCGCTGTTGGTGACCGCGGTCGACGTGCAGAAGGGCAAACTGGTCGTGTTGAACGATGGGGCGCTGGTCGAAGCACTGCGGGCGACCAGCGCCCTTCCCGGCCTGATCGCACCGGTTCGGTACGGCGACCGGATTTTGGTCGACGGCGGCCTGCTCAACAACCTTCCCGTCGATCTCGCCCGCACCCTCGGTCGGGGCACGGTCGTCGCGGTGGACGTCGCCTCGCCACCGGACAGGCAGCTTCGTTTCGACGAACGTGGTTTCTGGGAGCGCTTGCGGGACGTCGTCAAGCCGCAGCGCGCCCTGACGGTCGAGCTGTTCATGAAGTCGTTCGACGTGCCTCAGGCCGTGATGACGCAGATGCGATTGGCGCTGACGCCTCCGGACGTGCTGGTGCGCCCAACTCTGGATCGCGACTTCGGAATCGAGCAGTTCGGCCGCATCGACGAAGCTCTCGAGGCGGGCTACCAAGTAGCGCGGCAGGCGTTGGCCGAGCTGGACGCCTGAGCGGCGGCAGCTGGAACCAACAACTCGATCAGGTCGTCGCTAAGGCGACCGAGGTGCAGTGCACGACGGGCGCGCGTCACCGCGACGTACAGCAGGTTCGCTTCGGCGCGGGAGGCCTCGGGGTCTGGCGCCCGCCGCAACGCTAGCGCGTCGCACGGCAGCCGCGGCAGGTCGCCCCACAGCTCGATACGGTCCCACTCTCTACCTTTGGCTCGGTGCACGGTGCTGAGCTGCAGCGGGGCGTTCACGCTCGACTTGCGTAGCTCGGCACGACCAAGCAGGCGGCAGATACGGGGCACCTCGTCGCCGTGCCGGTCGACCAGGCGTTGCAGCGTACGAACCGGACCGCCCTCGACCTCCGCGGCGTCGCACAGCTCACGCCAGCTTGCGAAGCCGGCGACGGTCGCGGCACGATCTTGCGAAGCGCGAGCGCTAACTTCGGTCGCTGGCTGGTCCCGTCGTCGCCAGAGCACGTGCGATGCCTCCAGCCGGTCGAGCGTGGCTCCGAAGCCGCCGACGACGGATACACCTCGCTCGGCGTTCGCCAGGGCGGCTTCGATCACTCCGAGGTTGCTGCGGCACAGGATGGCACGTGGTCCGGTGGCGGGCCGGTCGCTGACGTCCACCGCGCCGCTCGGACCGGCGCCGACAAGCGCGGAACCCGGCGCCAGCAACTGCAGAACGCGCAGGGCCACAGCGGCGATCTCGGGGCCGAAACGGAATGAACGGGTGAGCCGCACCTGGGGGTATCCCGAGGCCGCCATCGCATCGACCGCACCACGCCAGCCGTAGATGCGTTGCGCGGGATCCCCGACCAAAATGCGCACCGCCGCCTGCCGCGCCAGCACCGACAGCATCACCGGAGCCAGATCCTGCGCCTCGTCGACCAGTACCAGCTCAGCCTCGAGCTTGCAGCGGCGCAGGTCGAACAGTTTGAGGTAGCCGTCGTGATCGAGCGGAGCGCTGTCGTCCGGGTCGGCCGACCGCTGCCAGATGCGCGCGGCGCGTCGCGCCAGCCAGCGCGTCCGTTCGACGGCGCGGTCGGTGCCGAGTTGCGCGTCGAGTGTCCGGCGCATACCGGCAGGAAGGTGCTCGGCGCTCGGTAGTGGGTCGGCGCTGGCGGCGAACCCCGCCAGCAGGGCGCGAATTGCGGCGACGTGAGCGCCTCGCTTCGGATCGCGTGGATCGAGTTCCGCCAGGCGGGTCCACAGGGCTGCCTGGTCGGGCCGGCTGGTCGCTGCGAATTTGCGCCGCATGCGGGGGTCGCGCGCCACCACCGCACGGTAGGCGAGGGCGTGCATGGTGGTCACCTGCACGTGTTCAGGCAGTCGGGCGCGCGCCTCGGCGGCGATCGATCGATTGAAGGCCAGCAGCAGCGTGGACGTCGGTGCGGTCGTTCGCGCGATCGCTCTTAGCGTGTGGGTCTTGCCGCTTCCCGCTCGGGCGACCACGGCGCCGTCGCTACCGCGCGAAGCGAGGGCGACTGCGCGACGTTGCTCGTCGGAGAGCGGTTCGATCGTCGTCGCTGCTATTCGGGACACAGTCCAGGCTAGCGCTGGCGGATGCAGGCCGGCGCGAGGCTACCTGAGAGAAGATCGGAATCGCTCGGTCCGGGCCCGACACGAGGCGGCAAACATAGCTGGTGGGGCGGTGCGTGGCGCCGCCCGCATCACTCGATCGGCCGCAGATCCTCCATGACCTGCCAGCCGACCCCTTCGGGGGTGGCGTCCAGCGCGCGCTGCAGCACCTCGGCCAGCCAGGGAACCAGGCGGCCGGCCGCCTCCTCGTCTTCGGCGAAGGTCAGCACGGTCAGCTGGTGCACCCGTTGGCTGGCTGCCAGGGTGCCGTCATCGAAGAACGCGAACGGCGCTTGCGGCAGTTCGTCCCAGAGCACGTGGATGTCGGGCTCGAGCTGGCTCGGGAGGAAGGTGCCCAGGTCGATCTCGGCGTCCCTGGGGTACCAAAGGTACCCCTGCAGCAGCTTGATCGGGCGGCCGCGGTCCGAGCTCACGCGGTCCCGGCAGCGCCCTGACGGGGGCGCGGGCGGGTCTCTTCGCGGTACCAGGCGAAGAAGATGACGGCGAAGGGGATCCCGAAAGCGAACAGTCCGGCGACCTTCATCACCGCGCCGGCCAGCGCCTGCTCGGCGAGGGCGTCCATTCCGAGCGTCCACGGTGCCGACGCGTAGGTGGGGTAGAGGACGCGGTCGGCAAAGGTGATCGCGCCGAATACGGGTATCTGCACCACCGGCAACAGGAACAGGTAAACCAGCCGCAGCAGGTGCCCCAACCTAGGAAGCTCGCGCATGCGGCTCATGATCGGCCACCAGACGAGCAGGGCGGTGGCCAGGAAGATGCCATGCTCGGCGTGATGTAACGTCGCGTTTCTGAGCGCGCCTTCGTAGACGCGGGGGAGGTGCCAGGCGGAGAACGCGAAGCTGAACAGGCCGAAGGCGACGAGCGGGTGGGTCGCCAGGCGGGCCACCGGCAACACGCGTGGAGCGGTCAGCCAGGGGCGCAGCATCCACACCGGCACGCTGGCGAGCAGCAGCGGCGCAGCAAGGTAGGCGATGCCGAGATGCTGGACCATGTGGGCGGCCAGGCTGTACCGCTCAGCGAGGTCGTGCAGCGGCGAACCTTCGAGCAGGTACAGCAGCACCAGCGCCGCCGCGAAGGCGAGCGACGAGCGTGTCGGGAACGATGTACCCGGCGCCAGCCGTGACCGCAGCGGCCCAGCAGCCAAGGCGAAGAGCGTCGCCATGGTGACGAGGCTTCCGATCAGGACCGGGTCGGTTTGCCAACCTAGCGACAGTTCAGGCATCAGGTCTCCATGCTACGACGTGGGCCGGGGCATTCGCTCCGGCCCACTATGTCTTGACGGTCGGGCGTCTAGGGAAGGTCCAGTGCCGATCGAAGGTCGTGAACGTCCGTCCCCGACAGGCCCTTGTCGCGTTCGCCTGCAACCTCGTCCGGGCGGATCGGGGCGAAGTCGCTGCCGACGCCGGCCGCGCCGTCCCAGGAGTGCAGCACGTGATTGGCTACCGCTGCGATCTGGTCGTCCGACAGGAACGCCCAGGCGGGCATCACCCCGTTGTAGCTCATGTCGTGCACGCTGATCGGTCCCTGGAGTCCGTAGAGCAGCGCGTCGATCAGGTAGGTTCGCCCACCGTCGACCCCGACGAGATAGGCCGCATGGTCGGCCAGGGGCGGAAATGCAGCGGGAATGCCGGTGCCGCCAGGCTGGTGACAGGACGCACAGTTGGCGGAGTACGTCGCTTCACCCAGCGCTTCGTCCCATCCCCCCGAGCCAGCGCTGGCTTCGGGGCTCGTTTCTGCTTCGTCCGGGGTGGACTCGGTCGGCGTGGTGATCGCTGCCGGGGACGCAGCCGCTGACAGGGTCCAGCCCGTGGTCGGGGCGGCCGGCGGTTGCACGCGCCACGACTGGTCTTTGGGCCGGACGTCGCCGAGGCGTGCAGGCAGGTCGCGGCTATAGCCGTCGCTGAGGATCAGGGTCCGAACCGCTTCCGGCAGGGCGTGGCCCCCGTCTTGATCTTGCGCCTCGGTGCCGTGCGCGGCGACGGTTTCCGGTGCGAGCTGCGAACGGACGAAGGCGAGGCTTCCGGGCGCCGTCATCAGGAACACGAAGGCTACATAGGTCCCGAGCCCGATCACCATGCCGCTGCCGAAGAAGCCGGAGTAGGCCGCCTCGTCGTCCTTGAGGTGCATGAAGAACAGGATCACCATCACGAACTTTGCGACCGAGAGGATGATCAGCCACCAGAGGGAGGCGGTATCTCCGAGCCAGGCGGCGTCGTACTCGACGATGGCGAATTCGAGGTAGGTGATGATGCCGAGGATGATGGCGACGACGATGTACTGTCCGACGCCGTGTTTCGTGGGGTTTCCAGGTCGATTGGCCATGACCGCCTCAGATGAACTCGACGAGGTAGACGAGGGTGAAGATGACGATCCAGACGATGTCGACGAAGTGCCAGTAGAGGCCGGCCACCTCGAGATAGGTGGCGTCCTTCGCGCGCATCGGCCGGAAGTAGCTGGCGACGACGATGGAGACGAGCCACAACACCCCGACGGCGACGTGGACACCGTGCGTGCCGGTCAGCACGAAGAAGGTGCTTCCGAACAGGTTCTGCTGAAGCGTTAGCCCCACCTCGACGAAGTGCGAGAACTCGTAGACCTGGAAGCCGAGGAAGATCGAGCCGAACAGGGCGACCCCGATGGTCCAGAGGCGGAACATCGGAATGTTGTCGTTGCGAAGCGCGTGCAGGGCGATGACCATCAGGAACGAGCTCATCAACAGAACGAAGGTGCTGAGGGTGGTTAGCGGAATGTCGAGGATGTCGAGCGGGTACGGCCCTACCAGGCTGCGGCCCCGGTAGATCAGGTAGGTCCCGATCAGGGTACCGAAGAACATCACGTCGGACGCGAGGAAGATCCACATGATCAGCTTCACGTCCGGCAGCGGGCTGCTGCGCCAACCGTGCGCGGGCCGCTCGGCGGCGGCGGTCGTAAGTTGGGCGTCGGACATCATGCGGACCCCGTCTCTGCGTGCGCCGACTCGCCTGGATGCACGTGATGGCCGCCGACCCCTTCGAACGCCCAACCGTAGGTCGACACGACGACCACCAGCCCCATCAGGATCGCGAGGGGCCAGTTGTGGTACAGCACGCCGTAGCTGCCAGCGAAGATGCCGGCGGCGAGAACGAACGGGAACCAACTCGCTCCCGGCAGGTGGATTCCGCCCCGGTCGAACAGGCTCGCGTCGTACTCATGCGATGGCTCGTCGTGGGCTAGCTCGGGGTGCTTGGCCGCCCACCAGGCGTCGCGGGCGTACACGATCGGCTGTGAGGTGAAGTCGTAGTGCGGCGGCGGACTTGGAACGCTCCATTCGAGCGTGCGGCCGTCCCAAGGATCGGCCGGGGCACGCTGGCCGCTGAGGAAGGCGCGAACGACGCTGAACACGACCATGGCGAGCGCCAAGCCCATCACGAAGGTGCCGGCGGTGGAGACAAGGTTGTAGATCTCCAGGCCGATGCCCGCCTGGTAGGTCTGGACGCGACGCGGCATGCCGAGCAGGCCGGCGAAGTGTTGCGGCATGAAGATCATGTTGAAGCCGACGAAAAGGACCCAGAAGGCAGCCTGACTCATCCGCTCGGACAGCAACCGGCCGGAGATCTTCGGAAACCAGTAGTAGAAGCCCGCCAGGAAGGCGAACAGAGCGCCGCCGCCCATCACGTAGTGGAAGTGCGCCACGACGAAATAGGTGCTGTTCGCCTGTGCGTCGAACGGTGGCATGGCAAGCATGATTCCGGTGATTCCGCCCATTACGAACATGAACAGGAACGCGATCGCGTACAGCATCGGTGTGGCGAAGCGAATCGATCCGCCCCACATGGTGCCGAGCCAGTTGAAGATCTTCACACCTGTCGGAACGCCGATGACGAAGCTTGTCAGGCTGAACGCGGTGTTGGCGACCGGCCCGAGCCCGGTGGTGAACATATGGTGGCTCCACACGGCGAAGCCCATGAAGCCGATGAAGATGCCAGAGAGGATCATCACCGGGTAACCGAACAGCGGCTTGCGCGAGAAGGTGGGGATCACCTCCGAGATCACACCGAACGCCGGCAGGATGATGATGTACACCTCCGGATGCCCGAAGATCCAGAAAAGGTGCTGCCATAAGATCGGCAGGCCGCCGGCCGCGGGCACGTAGAACAAGGTTCCGAAGGTCCGGTCCATGATCACCTGGAACAGCGCGATCGTGAGCGGTGGGAAGGCGAAGATGATCAGGAACGAGGTGACCAGGATCATCCACACGAACACCGGCATGCGCATCATCGCCATGCCGGGCGCGCGCATGCTGAAGATCGTCACGATCAGGTTCATGGCAGTCACCAGCGTGCCGATCCCGGCGATCAGCAGGCCGATCATGTAGAAGTCGATGCCGTTTCCGGGGTTGTTGCTGAGCGAGGTGAGCGGCGCGTACGCGAACCAGCCCGCGTCGGGCGCCCCGCCCAGAAAAACGCTGCTGTATACGAACACGCCACCGAACAGGTAGATCCAGTAGCCGAATGCGTTCAGGCGTGGGAAGGCGAGGTCGCGAGCGCCGATCATCAGGGGCACGAAGTAGTTCGCGAAGCCGGTGCCGAGCGGCATGATGGCGAGGAACACCATCGTCACGCCGTGCATGGTGAACAGCTGGTTGTAGACGTCGGGACTGACGAGCTGCTGGTTCGGTACGGCCAGCTGCAAGCGGATCAGGAACGCCTCGATGCTGCCCAGACCCAGGAACGTGAACGCCGAGAGCATGTAGAGGATGCCGAGGCGCTTATGGTCCACCGTCGTCATCCAACCGGCGAGACCCGACCTTCCGTCGGGGCGCCGCAGCAGGCTGGTTTCCGCCGACGAACCGGCGTGGGCGGGAGTTCTACCGATCGCCATCGGAACCTCCGAGGGTCGCCTGGGTCAGGGTCGAGTCGTCGCTGCCGAGGCTGAGAAGGTATGCAGCGATAGCGGCGATCTCGTCGTCAGCGTTGGGATCGGCTTCACTCCAAAGCTGCGGCATGTAGTTGCCAGGCTTGATCGCTTGGGAGTCACGCAACCACGCTGCGAGGTTCTCCCTGGTGTTGTCGAGATTGCCCGCCGCCAGGGTGGTTCGCAGCCCGAAGTTCGTTAGGTTGGGAAAGTCGGGGGTTCCGACCGGAGTGCCTGCCCGGTAGCCGTCGATCGTGTGGCAGTTGGTGCAGCCTTTGGTCGCGAAGAGCTGATGGCCGCGCTGGACCTGCGGATCGGTTTGGACCGGCCGGTCAGCAGCGCTGGTGAACCGGTCGACCCAGGCATCGAACTCCGCCTGCGGCTCGGCGATGAGGCGGAGCCTCATGTATGCGTGCGCGCCGAGGCACAGCTCGGCGCACTGCCCCGAGTAGTTCCCGGGCTCTGAAACCTCGAACCACAACTGATTGTTCTGGTTGGGAATCAGGTCGCGTTTTCCAGCTATTCGCGGTACCCAGAAGGCGTGCAGGACGTCGGCCGAGTCAAGATTGAGGATCACCCGCGTGCCCGCTGGCACGTGCAGCTCGTTGGCTGTAACGATTCCTAGCTCGGGGTACTCGAAACGCCACCACCACTGGTAACCGGTCACGTCGACGACTACGTCGTCCGGTCCGGGTGTGACGCGCGTCTCGGTCGCGAAGATCGTTCGGACGGTGGGGACCGCCACTGCGATGACGATCAGCACCGGCACGATCGTAAGGCCGATCTCGAGCGGGACGCTGCCGTGGAACTGCTGTGGAACGGCGTCCGGGTCGGAGCGGCGCCTTCGGAAGCGCACCAGCACGTAGGCGAGCACGCCGAACACCGCGATCATCACGAGCCAGCTGAGCCAGTACGACCAGGCCAGTAGCTCCAGCTGCGCCTGCGCGACCGGCCCGGCCGGATCCAGCGTCGACTGCGGTCCCGCGAACTCGCACCCGGCGAGCGACGACGTCGCTGCTAACGCCAGTGTCGCTCGGCCGAGCCATCGGGTCATGGGCACGATTGATTCCTCCTCCTAGGCACACCTTCGGGCGAGGCGGAAACGCCTTGCGGAGCGACGCCTCGCAGACCGAACGGGCCGAAGATATCACAGCCGCTCGGACGTCGATCCTGGGGCGCCCACGTTGTCCGTGTCGACTCAGCGAGCCGCCGGGACCGGAGCGGCACGGAAGCCGGCGGCGGTGTCGAGATGCTCCGGCTCGACCTTGGTACGACCGGCGAGGTCGGCCACGGTGCGTGCCACCCGCAACATGCGCGCGTAGCCGCGGGCGCTGAGTCCCAGCTCGAGGGCAAGGCCGCGGGCCTCACGCCGGGTGCTGGCGTCGAGTTCCGCGACGCGCTGAAGGTCGGCGTCGGCGAGCAGGGCGTTGGCGCACCCCTGCCGCGCCTGCGTCAGGCGCCGCACCCGCAGCACCCGCTGGGCGACTTCTGCACTCGACTCGCCGCGACGGGGTCCGGTCAGGTCGTTCGGGTCTACCGGGCGCAGCGTGGTGTGCAGGTCGATGCGGTCGAGGATTGGGCCGCTGACACGCTCGTGGTAGCGGCGCACCTGACTTGGGTGGCAGCTGCAACGGTCGATCGCTGCGCCGTGCCATCCGCACGGACACGGGTTACGGGCGGCGACCAGTTGAAACCTGGCGGGGAATTCGGCGTGCGCGCTGAGCCGGTCGACGGTGATCCGCCCCTCCTCGAGGGGCTGGCGCAGCGCCTCGAGGAGAGCGCGCGGGAACTCGGGCAGCTCGTCGAGGAACAGCACGCCGTAGTGGGCAAGGCTGATCTCCCCGGGCCGCGGTCGGCGACCGCCGCCAAGCAGCGCCACCCGGCTGGCGCGTGCGTGAGGTGCGCGGAACGGTGGGCGCCTGAGCAGGCCGGTCGGCGGGGTCGTGGCTGCCGCACCGGCAGCGGAGTGCACCCGGGTGACTTCGACCGCCTGGGCAGCGTCTAAATCGGGGAGCAGTCCGGGTAGGCGTCGCGCCAGCATGGTCTTGCCGGAACCGGGAGGGCCGGTCATCATCAACGGGTGACCGCCTGCCGCCGCCACCTCGACGGCGAAGCGAGCAGCGTTCTGCCCACGCACGTCGCGCAGGTCGGGTCGATCGTTAGGCTGCCGCGGGCCGGCGCCCGGTTCCGCTGACGCCCGCACGATCGGTGCGGGGGCCCGCCTTCCCCGCAGCAGTTCGACCGCCTCGAGCAGGCTGTCCGCCGGCCAGACCTCCAGGTCGCCCAGCGCCTCTGCCGCGGCTGCGTCGGCAGCGGGAAGCAGGAGGCGCCGGGGTCCCTGTTCCAGCGCGAGCAGCCCAACCGCCACCGCGCCGCGAACGGAACGAAGGCGACCGTCGAGGGCGAGCTCGCCAATGCACAGCGTCGAGGCGGCCGCCTCGGCAGGTAGCCGGCCAGCGGCCGCCAGCAACGCCAGTGCGATAGGCAGGTCCAGCGCCGGACCCTCCTTGCGCAGGTCTGCCGGCGCCAGGTTGACGAGAATCCGCGTCCTCGGGACCTCGAAGCCGCTGGAGGCGAGCGCAGCTCTGACCCGCTCCCGCGCCTCGCGCACCGCTGCGTCCGGCAATCCGACGATGGTAGTGCTCGGCAGGCCGCGTGCGAGATGGACCTCGACACGGACCGGGCGCGCTTCGACACCGACCAGCGTCGCCGACGGAACGGCGGTGACCATGGCGCCAGCCTGCCCGGATTCGGGCCTCGCCGGGGCGACCACCGCGGTCCGCGCCGCGGCGCTCTCAGCGGTCGTCGGCCGCGCGGCGGCTCCGGCCGATCGGCTGGCGGCTACATGCCCAGCTCGGGCGCCTCGTCGATCGCGGCGTAGTACCCGTAGGTACCGGGCCCGACGTGCACGCCGATCACTGCGCCCAGCTGATAGTTGCCGAGGTCGGTGAACGCCAACCCGGCTGCGGCGATGGCCGCGCGAAGCCGCTCCGCCGCCTCTTCGTCCTCGATGTGGATGCAGGAGAGAACCAGGTCGCCCGCGGGATTCGCCTCGCGAAAGGCGACCAGGTGGTCGACCATCTCCTTCAGCGCCTTCTTCGCGCCACGGGCGCGTCCGGCGGCGGCGACCAGACCGTTATCGAGCGTGAGTATGGGCTTGATGTTCAACAGGCTGCCCACCAGCGCGCTGGCACGGCCGATGCGCCCGCCCTTCTGAAGGAACTCCAGCGTTCCCACGGTGAAGGTGAGCAGCAACTTCTCGCGCAGCGCTTCGATCGCTTCGACGATCTCATCGAGGGAACGCTCAGCCCGGCGCATCGCTGCGGCGCGCCGCACCAGCATCGAAGCCCCGATGCTGGCGTTGCGGCTATCGACGACGGTGACCGGCGCGGGCGCATCCTTGGCGGCGAGGGTCGCCGACTGATAGGTGCCGGACAGCTCGGCCGACAGCGTGATGACCAGGATCTCGTCCGCACCCGCCGCGACCGCTTCGCGGTACACCTCGGAGAAATCCTCCGGCGTCGGCTGGCTGGTCGTCGGCGTGGCGGCTCCTCCCTCGATACCGCGCATGATCTCGGGTGGCGTGATCTCGATCCAATCCCGGTAGGTCTGATTCTGGAAGTGGACGTAGAGGGGAACCCTCCGCACGTCGAGCCCGGCGAGCTCTTGCGCGGACAGGTCGCAGGTCGAATCGGTGACGATCGCCAACGGCATTGAGGACCTCCGGAGGGGGTGCCGGGCTGGCAGCAGACCGGGCGTAGGCGTGGTATTTCGGTGAGTATACGGCGTCGGGCGGCCGGCTGCGAATGTGGCCGGGGGAGGGAGCGCGGTGAGCGACCTGCTTTGGTGGACCCTGCAACCGAGCAGCTTGGCGCTGGTACTGCTGGTGCTGACCTGGTTTGCGGCGGTGGGGGGTGCACGCAGACTCGCCGCCGGACTCGCCGGGCTGCTGTTCATCGCGTGGGGAGCCGTCGTGCTGGTGCCCGTAGCAGCCTGGCTGGCCGAGCCGCTCGAGGCTCGTCACCCGTTGCCCCAGGCTCTGCCGGAGCAGGTCGACGGGATCGTGGTGCTCGGTGGTGCCGTCGACTGGCGCGCAAGCCGGGCGCGGGGCCAGCTGGAACTGGGTACCTCCGGGGAGCGAGTGCTGGCAGGTGCCGCGCTCGCCCGGCGTTACCCCGCCGCGCGTCTGGTCCTCACCGGCGTGGACGGCGCTGCGCTCGCCCACGACTTCGTTGCCGGACCGGACGCCGCCTCGCTGTTGTTCGACCCTGCCTTCGCGGCGCGCCGGCCGCTGTTGATCCCGTCGGCTGGGAGCACCTACGAAGAGGCGCTGCTGCTGCTGGAGCGGATGCAGCCGAGACCGGGGGAGACATGGCTGCTGGTCACCAGCGCCTGGCACATGCCGCGGGCCTGGGCGACCTTCCGCACGCTCGGCTGGACCACGGTCGCCTATCCGGTCGACTCGATCGCGGCGGGTGCACACTGGGGCTGGCCGACCTTGCCCGGCGCCGGCGAGCGGCTGGCCGAGCTGGACCGGATCGTGCGCGAGTGGGGCGCCGTGCAGGTGTACCGTCGCACCGGCAGGATCTCGCCCGAAGTCTGGTGAAACGCCGTGCAGGTCAGGCGAGCAGCGACTCGGCGACCAGCATCTCGGCGATCTGCAACGCGTTCAGAGCGGCGCCCTTGCGGATCTGGTCGCCGGCGACGAACAGCGCCAGCGCACCGTCGCGACTGGCGTCCCCCCGAATCCGGCCGACCAGCACCTCGTCGCGCCCCGACGCGTCGCGCGGCATCGGAAAACGGTTGGCGGCCGCGTCGTCGACGATCCGCACCCCGGCCGCGGCGGCCAGCACCGCGTGGGCAGCGTCGGGCGTGACCGGCACGTCGAACTCGGCGTGAATCGCCTCGCTGTGAGCGCGATACACCGGAACGCGCACGCAGGTGGCGCTGACCTTGAGGTGGGGCTGGCCGAGTATCTTGCGCGACTCGAGCAGCAGCTTGCGTTCCTCGAGGTTGTAGCCGTCCGGACCGACCTCGCTGTCGTGGCTGAACAGGTTGAAGGCGATGTCGTGGTCGAACGCCTCGGGCTCCTCGTGACGCCCGTCCAGCGCGGCCCGCGTCAGGCGGGTCAGCTCGTCGATCCCTTTCGCCCCCGCGCCGGACACCGCCTGGTAGGTGGCGACGGTGGCGCGCCTCAGCCCGAAGGCGCGGTGCAGCGGTGCCAGCGCCATCAGCGCGATGATGGTCGAGCAGTTCGGGTTGGCGACGATACCTCGGTGCGCCCCCGCTGCCGAGCCGTTCACCTCCGGGATCACCAACGGCGTCGCGGGGTCCATGCGCCAGGCGCTGGTGTTGTCGATCACGACCGCACCGTGCGACGCCCAGCGGCGCGCCTGTTCCTTGGAGATCGTGCCGCCGGCGGAGGAGAAGACCACGTCTGCGGCAAGGTCGCCGTCGGCTGGAAGCGTCTCGAGCGGCACCCCCTCGCCACGGAAGCTCTGCACCCGGCCGAGCGAGCGCTCCGACGCGAACAGCCGCAGCGAGCGGACCGGGAAGGCGCGCTCCTCGAGCAGCCGGGTCAGCTCCTGTCCGACCGCACCGGTGGCTCCGACGATGGCGACGCGCATGGCTCCTCCTCGGCGCCCCGATCGGGACGCGGCAGGGAGTCTAGCACGGCCTCGGCGCGACTCCGAACTCGACCGCGGCGGGTAGCATGGCCGCCATGAGCGATCGGCGCGAAGCCTCTGCCACCTGCATCCGTACGGCGGGCCGGGTGGTGGTCAAGGTCGGCACCAGCAGCATTACCAACGATGCCGGACGGATCGACCCCCCGCGCATGTGGGCGATCGCCCGCGGCCTGCTGAGCCTCGAGCGGGCGAGCGGGCTCACGCCGGTGCTGGTCTCCTCCGGGGCAGGCGCGGCGGGCCGGCAGCGCCTGGGGATTTCGCTTCCGCTGACCCTGCCCGACATGCAGGCCGCCGCAGCGGTCGGACAGACGTTGCTGATGCACGACTGGGAGCGCGCGTTCGCGCCGCGGCCGGTCGCGCAGCTGCTGCTGTCGGCGGACGACGTGCACGACCGTGAACGTTACGTAAACGCCAAGAACGCTCTCCAGGCCAGCCTGCGTCTGGGCGCCCTGCCGGTGGTGAACGAGAACGACAGCGTCGCCACCCAGGAACTGAAGCTGGGCGACAACGACACCCTGTCGGCCTGGGTCGCCTACCTGGTCGACGCCGCTACGCTGGTGATCCTTACCGACGTCGACGGCCTCTACGATGCCGACCCCAGGCGGGTGCCGGGCGCCAGCCGCATCGACGAGGTCCGTGACCTGGCGGCTGCCGAGACGGCGGCTGGCGGGGTGGGTAGCGGTCGCGGCACCGGCGGCATGGTCACCAAGCTGCGCGCGGCACGGATCGCGCACGACGCCGGTATCGAGACCTGGATCGCCGGTGGGGGCGGCGAGGCGTTGGAAGCGCTCGCCAGGGGCGAGGCTCCGGGCACGCGAATCGTGCCGCCCCGCGGTCGAACACGCGCACGCAAGGCCTGGCTGGCCCAACAGCCGATCGCGGGCCAGGTCGTCGTCGACGACGGCGCCGTCGCGGCGCTCGCCTCCGGGCGCAGCCTGCTGCCTCGCGGCGTGACGGCCGTGATAGGCGACTTCGGCTTCGGCGACGCGGTCGAGGTGGTCGCTCCGGGTGGCGGGGTGGTAGCGCGTGGGCTGGTGAACTACGGTGCGGAGGCGCTTCTGAGCATCGCCGGCCGTCACACCAGCGAGATCGCCGAGCTGCTAGGCGCCAAGGACTTCGATGAGGTCGTGCATCGCGACAACCTGGCCTGGCTGGCAGTGCGGCGTGGGGTAGACGCCAGCGAGGCGTGAATAGTTCGACTTGATTCGCGAGGCGGGTGCGGTCCGGTGCGCCGGGCCGGAGCGGTAGCGGTGGTAGCCTGAAGGGGTAGGAGGACGCATGAAGAGCGCTCGCACCACTCTCGCCTACGCCGCCGCCATCGCCCTCGTGGCGTTCGGCCTGCTTGCCCTGCTCAATCCGCTGGTCGCCGTGCGTCTCGTCGGGCTCGAAGTAGTCGAGCCGCGAGGCCTCAGCGAGGTACGGGCCTCGTACGGTGCGATGCTGCTGGCGTTCGGCGGTGTAATGCTCTGGGCTGTCCCGATGCGTCCGCGCTCGGCGCCGTGGCTACGCTTCGCAGGGGTGTTGTTCGCCGCGGCCGCGCTGGGACGAGGCGCCAGTGTCCTGCTCGACGGCGTCTGGACGCCGGTGAACGTGCTGATGGTGGCGTTCGAGGCCATCGTTGCGGCGGCGTTCCTGGTCGCCAGCTTCCAGACCCCGGCACGGCGCGATCGCGCCCTGGCGGAAGCTGCGCCGCCCGCTGCTCGGCAGCGCCGCGGCCTGCTCGGGCGAGGGAGGCGGGCGCAAGATCCCCCCGAGCCGGAGCAGGTCCGAGCGGAGCGATCCGACGAGGCTGACGAGGACGCCGCATCGGATCCGCTGCGCGCCCTGCGCAGCTGAGTTCCGCTAGGCGCCGACGCTCACGCTAGGCCACCAAGCTCAATCGCTTCGCCACCCCGGAGCAGCGCCTCGGCCAACGCACGGATCCGCTGGCGCATCTCGGTCCTCCCGTTCGCCTCCGTCGGCGCGGGGCAAGCCGATGGTGCCACGGCCGCGGGCGTAGCTACGCTTGCCGCCTCACCGCCCGTCAACAGGCTTGCAGCGGTCGTGCGGTAGGCTTGGCGCCATGCGACGAAGCGGGCGCCGACAGGACGGGGATCGCTAACGCATGGCCGCGCTCCCAGACGGCACCCGCCACGTACTACCCCCGGATGCGTCCGCGCGTCACGAGTTGGTCGAGCGGCTACGCCGCCTCTACCGGGCGTGGGGCTACCAGGGGATCGAGGTGCCGGCGCTGGAGCGCTACGACCAGAATCACCCTCGGAACGATCAGTCGTTCAAGCTGTCCGACCGCGACAGCGGCGTGTTGGCGTTGCGAAGCGACTTCACGCCGGCGCTGGCGCAGTTGGTGCGTGGCCACTATCCGCAGGCGGCCGCCGGGCGTCGCGCCCTGCGTCTTCAGTACTGTGGAACCGTCTGGCACGCTATCGATCCCGACGTCGCCCGCACCCGCGAGTTCACCCAGGTCGGGCTCGAGCTGGTCGGGGTGTCCAACGCACGCGCGGACGCCGAACTGATTCACCTCGCCCGCGAGTCGGTACGCGAGGTTGGGCTGGTGCCACGCGTCGAGCTCGGCAATCCGGGTTTCGTGCGCGCGTTGTTCGACCTGGCCGAGGTCCCGGCCGCAGCCCGCGGGCCGCTGGCCGACGCCATCGACCGCAAGGACCTGCGCACCTTGCAGTCCCTTGTCGAGCGGCTCGCACTGAGGCCAGCGGTGCGTGAAGCACTACTGGCGGTGCCCGACCTGTACGGACAACTCGGGGTGCTCGACGAGGCGCGCAGGGTCACGCCGTGGGACGCCACGCTCCGCGAGCTGGACCGCCTCGAGGCGATCGTGTCGGAGTTCGAGGATGCCAGCGAGTTGCTGTTGGACCTGGGTATGGCGCGTAGGCTGGCGTACTACACCGGCGTGACGTTCCGCGCCTACACTTTCGACTTCGGTCAACCGCTACTGGGTGGCGGTCGCTACGACGGCGCGCTTCTGCCCGCAGCCGCCGGCTTCACCATCGGTATAGAGCGGCTGGCGGCTGCCCTACCGGCGCCGACGCCCGCTCCGTCACCGCCGGTCCTCGCCCTGGACGACGTGGGTGCCAGGCGCCTTCGCGCCGCCGGAGTCGCAGTGGTGCGGTCGCTCTCCTCGGACCTGGAGACCGCCCGGGACGAGGCGCGTGAGCAAGGTGCCCGTTACCTGCTCGGCGAGCGACTAGAGCCGCTAGTCGCCGACGCCACCGATGACGGAAGCGACGAAGGAGCGTTGCGGCGACTGCTGGAGGGGGACCGTGGCGAGTAGGCTCACGCTGGCTCTGCCGAAGGGCCGGGTGCTGACCGACAGCTTAGCGGCGCTTCGCCGGGCCGGTTTGCGGCTCGAGCTGTCCGACGACGCTCGTGCGTTGCGCCACGACGCGGGCGACGCCGACGTCATCGTGGTGCGCAACGCAGACGTGCCCACCTACGTCGAGCTGGGCGTGGCCGACGCCGGCGTAGTGGGCAAGGACGTGCTGCTCGAGGCCGCTTGCCGCGTATACGAGCCGGTCGACCTGGGCTTCGCGGCCTGCCGCCTCGCGTTGATCCGACCCGAAGGGGCGCGCCAACCGATCCGGCGCGTGGCCAGCAAGTACCCTCGCCTCACGGCCCGCTATCTGGCCGGGCGGGGCAGCACCGCCGAGGTCGTCAAGCTGACCGGCAACGTCGAACTCGCCTGCCTCACCGGCCTGGCGGACGCGGTGGTGGACATCGTCGAGACCGGCGGCACGCTGCGAGCCAACCGGCTCGAAGAGGTCGACCTGATTCTGGCGTCGAGCGCTCGCTTCGTCGTCAACCGAGCGGCGCTCAAGCTTCGCGCCGAGGAGCTAAAGCCGCTGATCGCAGCGCTGCGTCTCGGCGCCGAGGCCGGCTAAGGCAGTGGAGTGCGCACAACCGTCACCACCAGCCGCGGCGGCGGAACATCCAGGCCGAGCCGACACCGATGACGATAATCACCAACCACACCAGCGGGTAGGCGAGGGGCCAACCAAGTTCGGGCATGTGCTCGAAATTCATACCGTAGACGCCAACCAGGAACGTCAGCGGAATGAAGATGGTGCTGATGACCGTCAGGACCTTGACCACCTCGTTCATCCGCAGCGACAGCGTCGACAACGTCGCCTCCTGCAGCCCAGTCAGCAGTTCACGCAGCGACTCGACGTCGTCGGCGGCCTGAACGGCATGGTCGTGCACGTCCCTCAGGAAGGTGCGCGTCTCGCTCAGCAGCAGCACCGCCTCTTCGCGAAGCAGCGCAGCCAACAGATCACGTGTCGGGCCAACGGTGCGGCGAACCTGCAGCGCCTCCATCCGCAGGTCGTGAATGCGTTGCAGGTGCCGCGGCGATGGCCGGCGGAAGCTTTCGTCCTCCAGCGTCTCGACCGCCTCGCCCAGCGATGCGAGCAGTACGAACGCTTCCTCGACCACGGCGTCGGCAAGCGCGTAGGCGAGGTAGTCCGCGCCACGAGTCCGCACGCGCGAGCCTTCGCGCCGAAGACGTTGCCGGACCGCGTCGAACACGTCCCCGGGGCGCTCCTGGAAGGTCACCAGGACCCCCGGCGCCAGCGCCAGCGAGACCTGCTCGGCTTCGAAGCGCGCACCGTCGTTCGTGCCGCGCAGCGCGCGCAGTACGATCAGCAGAGCGTCGTCGGCGGCCTCCAGTTTGGGGCGCTGCCCGACGTTGGCGACGTCCTCGATCCAGAGCGGGTGAAGGCCAAGGCCGGCACCGAGAGAGGCGAGCAGCTCGCCGTTCCCCAGCCCGACCACGTCGAGCCAGAGCACCTCCTCGCCAGCCTTGGCGGCATCGAGCAGCGCCACCGCCTCGTCCGGCTCCACCTCACGCTCATCGAGCCGGTCGGCCCGGTAGCGGATGGCACTGATTGTGACCGGCTCGCCCTGGTGCACTCCACTGTATGCCACCGTGCCCGGGGCCGCGCCCGGCGTAGCGCGCCGGCCAAGGAGGCGCCTTCGGCGCCGGGCGGCTGGATTTCGAGAACTCGCCATGCCAGAGCCTATCCGACGGCAAGCGCTCCCGCGGCCGTGAGCGGTGCCAGGGTACGATCCGGGCATGGATCGAAGTTGGAGTCGCAGCGCTCAGGATGAGCTGCGTGCACTGCTGCCGGACGGGCCGGTTGCGATGGAGTACTCGCCAGCAGGCGACATGATTCTGGTCGATCTGTTCGCAAGGGTTCCAGAGGAGGGCGCGCCCTACGGCGAGGCGGTCCACTTCGACGACTTCGAGACCCGCGACCTGCGCAACTTGCGGCCCGGGATCGGCCTAACCGTCGAACCGGGCGTTTACCTGCCGGAGTTCGGGGTGCGAATCGGTCCGCACCACCGGTCGGATGCGTAGCGGACCGGTGCGAGGGTGACGCCGTGACCGGATCGCTCTGGGTGGTGGGCGACTACGCCTGGGACGTGCTGATCCGTACCAACACCGAGCTGCTCGCCGGCGGTGACACCTACGGCGAGGTCGGCATGGCGCCCGGTGGCGCGTCGGCCAACGCGGCGGTGTGGGCGCGTCGCTGCGGCGTGCACTCGGTGTTCGTCGGCAAGGTCGGTCGCGACCGACTCGCGGACCTCGCCGAGGAGGACCTCGCCGCCGAGCAGGTCGAGGCGTACCTCGTCCGTAGCGAGACCCAAACGACCGGCTCGGTCGCCGTCTGGATCGATCACACCGGTCAACGGTCGATGGTGTCCGGTAAGGGCGCGGACCACTACCTGCTACCGTCCGAGCTGCCGCGACGTGAGCTGGCGCAGGCGCAAGCGCTGCTACTCAACGGTTGGTCGTTCTTCACCAATCCACCCCGCGCCGCCTCGCGCGAGGCGGCGCGCATCGCCAAGGCGGGCGCTGCTGCGGTCGCGTTCGACCCGGCCAGCTTTCAGCTGATCGAGTCGATCGGCGTCGATCGGTTCGTCGCCGGCACGGCCGACCTCGGCATCGACCTGCTGTTCCCCAACTACGACGAGGGGCGGGTGCTATCGGGCCAGCGAGAGCCGGAGCGGATCGTCGACGCCCTGGCCGAGCGTTACCCCGGTGCGCGTGTGATCCTCAAGCTGGACGCCAACGGTGCCTGGGTGCAGCGGGGACCGGATGGTGGCGGACCGGTCGCCCCGGTCGAGAGCCGCCTGCTTGACGCCACCGGCGCAGGCGACGCCTTCGTCGGCGCCTTCTTGTCGCAGTGGATGCGGGATGGGGACGCGATGCAGGCGGCCCGCTTCGCGACCGGGGTTTCGGCCTGGGTGATCGAACACCTCGGAGCCCGGCCGAAACCAGACGCAGGCCTCGTGGCCCGCATCGAAGCGCAGGCCGGTCTTCACCAGGATTGACCCTCAGTCGGCGATGTGCCCGAGCTTGGCGATCTTGGTGCGCAGGTACGCCTCGTTGTACGGGTTCTCGCCCGCATGCAGCGGAACCCGCTCGACGATGCGGATGCCGAACCCCTCGAGTCCTGCCACCTTGCGAGGGTTGTTCGTCAACAGGCGCAGTTGCGCCACGCCAAGATCGTTGAGGATCTGCGCGCCGGTGCCGTAGTCGCGCAGGTCGGCGGCGAAACCGAGCCTTTCGTTCGCTTCGACCGTGTCCGCCCCCCGGTCCTGCAGCGCGTAGGCCCTGATCTTGTTCAGCAGACCGATACCGCGGCCCTCCTGTCGCAGGTAGACCAGCACGCCGCGGCCGGCGTCGGCGATCGCCTTGAGCGCAGCGTCGCGCTGGAAGCCGCAATCGCAGCGGAGGCTGTGAAGCGCGTCGCCGGTCAGGCACTCCGAGTGCATGCGCACCAAGACCGGTTCTCCATCGCCGACGTCGCCGAGCACCATCGCGACGTGCTCGCTGCCGCGCTGCTCGTCGAGGTAGCCGACCACGCTGAACTCGGCCCACGGGGTCGGAATCGTGGCGCTGGCCACCCGACGCACGTACCCGTCGCTCTGGTCGAGGCGATAGCGGATCAGGTCGGCGATGGTGCCGACCAGTAGCCGGTGCCGCTGGGCGAACTCGAGGATCGCCGGCAGGCGCATCATGGTGCCGTCGTCGTGCATCAGTTCGCTGATGGCGCCCGTGGGGGCGAGTCCGGCCAGGCGGCACAGGTCGACCGCCGCTTCGGTATGCCCGGCACGCCGCAGCACGCCACCGTCACGAGCCCGCAGCGGGAACACGTGCCCAGGACGCGCCAGGTCGTCCGCCGTCACCCCGTCGCGCACCACGGTGCGGATTGTCGTGGCACGGTCGGCTGCGCTGATCCCGGTGTCGACCCCCTCCTTCGCCTCGATCGAGACGGTGTAGGCGGTCTGGCGCCGGGCGGTGTTGTTCCGCACCATCGGTGGCAGGTCCAGGTGATCGGCCAGGTCGTTGGGCAGCGCCAGGCAGATCACCCCTCCCGTGTGTCGGATCATGAACGCCAACTGTCGCTCGGTCGCGAACTCGGCCGGCAGGATCAGGTCCCCTTCGTTCTCGCGGTCCTCATCGTCGACGACGACGACCGGCCGTCCGGCGCGAAGCTCGCTCAACAGCTCGATGATGCTCGCTAGTCGCGGGTCGCGGGTGGTCTCTTCGCCGCTCACGTTGCTCCCTCCGCCAGCGCCGCAGCACGAGCCGCGTAGCGCGCCATCACGTCCGCCTCGAGGTTGACCCGGTCCCCGATCGTCAGCGAGCCGAGCGTGGTCACCTTCAGGGTGTGTGGAATCAGCCAAAGGGTGAAGGCATGCGCCGGCAACGCCGGGTCGCTGCCGCCCGGTTCGCCCGCGTCGACCACGGTCAGGCTCACGCCGTCGACGGTGATGCTGCCTTTGGGTACCAGCCAGCGCGCCAGGGCAGGGTGGCCGTCGATGCGCAGCACCAGCGCGCCTTCGACCTCGTGCCGATCGGTGACGGTGCCGACACCTTCGACGTGACCGGACACGACGTGGCCGCCGAAGCGTCCGCGCGCGGCCACGGCCCGCTCGAGGTTGACCGCTGCGCCCGGGTGCCAACGCGGCGCGGTGGCGCGCAGCGTCTCGTCGGTAAGCTCGACCTCGAAGCCGCCATCGTCGACCGAGACGGCGGTCAGGCAACAACCGGACACGGCGACGGAATCGCCGACGGCAAGGTCGCTCAGCACCACCGTCGCTTCGATACGCACACGTAGATCGCCGTGCGACCTATCCACCCGGGCCACACGCCCGATCTCTTCTACGATGCCGGTGAACATGGTCACACTCCTTTGCTCGTCGATGCGGCGGCGGCTGGGTAACGCACTCGAGCCGATATCAGCAGGTCCTCGCCCGACGGCTCGCTGTGCAGGTCGCTCAGCTGGGTCGCGTCCTCCATGAACCGCACCCCAAGACCACCGAGCGGGGTGGCGCCGTTACCGCCGAGCAGTTTCGGTCCCACGAACCAGGCCACCCGGTCGATCGCTCTCGTTTCCAGAAACGACCAGGCAAGCGTTCCTCCCCCTTCGAGCAATACGCTGCGAACCTCGCGGCGCTGCAGGTCGGCCAGGGCGGCCGTGACGGCCGGCCGGCCACGCGGGCCGTCCAGCGCGATCACTTCAGCGCCGGCCTGCCGCAAAGCCTCGATGCGCAGGGCGGGCGCGTCGGGTGCGACGTAGATCAACACGCGAGCATCCGCCCCCTGGTCGTCCGGGTCGAACAGCGCCGCATCCGGCGGGGTGCGGCCAACCGAGTCGAACACCAGCTTGAGCGGCGTTCGACCGGCCGGCACGCGGGCCGTGAGGCGCGGGTCGTCGAGCAGCACCGTCGACACGCCGACCGCCACGGCGTCGAGCTCGTGCCTCCAGCGATGCACCAGCTCGCGTGACGCGGTGCCGGTAATCCAGCGCGACTGACCGGTGCGGGTGGCGATCTTGCCGTCCAACGTCATCGCCGTCTTGTAGAGCACGAACGGCCGGCCGGCCAGTTGGGCTGTTCGAAAGATCTCGTTCTGCAGCTCGGCCTCTTCGCGCCGGATCCCCACTTCCACTGCGATGCCGGCGTCGCGAAGGCGTCGCACCCCGGCACCGTCGACGCGCGGATCGGGGTCGAGGGCGGCCACCGCGACGCGCGCCACGCCGGCTGAGATCAGCGCTTCGCTGCATGGCGGGGTGCGGCCGTGGTGGTCGCACGGTTCGAGGGTCAGGTAGGCCGTCGCGCCGCGCGCCGCCTCGCCCGCTTCACGCAGGGCGAGCACTTCGGCGTGCGGTTCGCCGGCGCGCCGGTGGTACCCCTCACCGACGATGGCTCCCTCGCGCACCAGCACACAGCCGACCAGCGGGTTGGGGGACACGGTGGCGCGTCCCTGCTCGGCAAGCACCAGGGCGCGGTCCATGTACCGCTCATCGTTCGAGATTGGTTCGCGGGTCCCGCCGAGCGGCGGTCCAGGCCAGGCATTCGTCATCGCGCTCGCGCGCGCGACCTGTTAGCGTCGCGCCGCTCGACCTCCTTCTCCCATCCGGACTGTCACCGTCGGTGCCGGAGTCTCACCGGCTCGGGCCTGTCGGCTTCGCGGACTCGCGCCTACGCGCTCACCGCCGGTCGGGAATTTCACCCTGCCCTGAAGGATTCGAATTGTCCGGCCCTACTGGGCCGTAGCCTGAGCATAGCGCTGAGCAGGCCTTCGGTGGGTAGGCCGCACGTCCCGACGGCGGCCTACGAGCCGGCTCGCCCTGCGCGATCGCCAGCGCGACCCGTCTGGACCGGTCGGACCCGGTAGCGGCCTGGCGACGGCACGTCACGGGCCTAGAGCAGCCTGCCGCTCTCGTACAGCGGCCGGCTGATCACCGGCCTC
>Ga0326597_10002838_pt1 | contig 25639 bp, 25 predicted proteins | sample RVTome_12_FD_203789 | JGI IMG/M metagenome (GOLD analysis project Ga0326597, IMG submission 203789) | Soil microbial communities from uranium-contaminated site in the Upper Colorado River Basin, Wyoming, United States - RVT100D185 | ecosystem: Environmental > Terrestrial > Soil > Contaminated >... | reverse complement strand
ATGACCGATTCGTCGAGCCTCACGCGCATCGTTCAGCAGTCGCAACCCGACGAGATCTACAACCTCGCCGCGCAGAGCCACGTCGCGGTGTCCTTCGAGGAGCCCGAGTACACCGCCGACTCGGACGGCATGGGCACGCTGCGGCTGCTGGAAGCGGTACGCATCCTCGGCATGGAGAAGAAGGCGCGCTTCTACCAGGCTTCGACGTCGGAACTCTACGGCAAGGTGGTGGAGACGCCGCAGAAGGAGACCACGCCCTTCTACCCGCGCTCTCCCTACGGTGTGGCGAAGCTGTACGCCTACTGGATCACGGTGAACTACCGCGAGTCCTACGGCATGTTTGCCTGCAACGGGATCCTCTTCAACCACGAGTCGCCGATCCGCGGCGAGACGTTCGTGTCACGCAAGATCACGCGGGCGCTCGCACGCATCAAGCTCGGGCTGCAGGACTGCCTCTACCTCGGCAATCTCGATGCGCGGCGCGACTGGGGGCACGCGCGCGACTATGTGGAGGCGCAGTGGCTCATGCTGCAGCAGCGCGAGCCCGAGGACTACGTCATCGCCACCGGCAGGCAGTACAGCGTGCGCGATTTCGTGAATCTTGCGGCACAGAAGCTCGAAGTGAAGCTTGCCTGGCGCGGCGCGGGCGCGGACGAGCACGCGTTGGATGCGGCGGGTAAGAAGATCGTCGCCGTGGACCGGCGCTACTTCCGGCCGGCGGAGGTGGATACGCTGCTTGGCGACCCGTCCAAGGCGAAGGCGAAGCTGGGCTGGTCGGCAAAGACTCCCTTCGACGCTCTGGTCGACGAGATGGCGCGCGAGGACCTGCGCGAAGCGGAGCGCGACGCGCTGGTGACGAAGCACGGGCACGTCGTTCATCGCCGGCACGAGTAGCGTGGAGCTGGCCGCGAAAATCTATGTCGCCGGGCACCGCGGGCTCGCGGGCTCGGCGCTTGTGCGTCGGCTGCGCGCGGCGGGCTACAAGAACCTGGTGCTGCGCACGCATGCCGAGCTCGAGCTCGCGGACGCGGTGGCGGTGCGCTGCTTCTTCGAGGCCGAGCGCCCGCAGCACGTGCTGCTCGCCGCGGCGAAGGTCGGCGGCATCCTCGCCAACGACACGCTGCCCGCGGAGTTCATCCACCAAAACCTCGCGATCCAGACCAATGTGATTCATGAAGCGTGGCGTGCAGGCGTGAAGCGGCTGCTGTTCCTCGGCTCCTCCTGCATCTACCCGCGCGACTGCCCGCAGCCGATGAAGGAGGAGTATCTCCTCACCGGACCGCTCGAGCCGACCAACCGCCCCTACGCGCTGGCGAAAATCGCAGGCATCGAGATGTGCTCGGCGTACAACCGCCAGTACGGCACGCAGTTCCTCGCGGTGATGCCTACGAATTTGTACGGACCGGGAGACAACTACGACCTGCGGACATCCCACGTACTTCCGGCATTGATCCGCAAGGCGCACGAAGCGAAGGCGCGCGGTGACGAGGCGCTGGTGGTGTGGGGCACGGGCAGACCGCGGCGGGAATTTCTCTATAGCCACGACATGGCGGATGCGTGTGTCGCCCTCCTCGCGCTCGACGATTCGCGCTTCGGCGCGACGCTGAAGACCTACCCGCCTTTGATCAACATCGGCTCGGGCAGTGACCTCACGATCCGGGAGCTCGCGGAGCTGGTGGCGCAGGTAGTTGGCTTCCGGGGCGAGTTGCGGTTCGATGCATCCAGGCCGGACGGCACGCCGCGGAAGCTCCTCGAGTGCGGTCGACTCGCCGGGCTGGGTTGGAAATCCCGTGTTCCGCTGCGCGAGGGCGTGGCCCTGGCCTATGAGGACTTCAAGGCCAGTCTAGGCAAGGCGCGGCGCGCGGTTCAGGGTCACCCGTAGCAAGCGCGTGGAGAACTTGGCGAGCGACCACGCGCTGAGCGCCAGCGCGCCGGCAAGGCCGACATGGCCCTCGCGCCGCAGCAGCCAGTAGTTTTGTAGTTCGGCTTTCTCCATCTTCCATAGCTGGCCGCTGAGGCCGCTCTCTCCGTATGGTCGCTTGAACGTGAAGGCGAGCGCCGGGGAAAGGCGTACGAATCGCCCTCCGGAGCACACGATCTGCATCCACAGCAAGTGATCGTCCACATGGCGCCTGCCGCACAGGAAACGGTGTCGCAGGTCGCGGCGCAGCATCATCATGGTGGGCGCGAAAAAATTGTTCGACATAAGAATCGAGCGCCGCGAGATTTCTTGCGCCAGCACCGCTCCAATCTCGCGGTCCGGGACGTGCGGTGCGGTCAGTATCTCGTGCCGGTGCGCGCAGAGCGCGACTTCGGGGTGCGCCTGCAGGTAGCCGAGCTGGATTTCGATTTTGCGCCGGTGCCAGGCGTCGTCGGCGTCGAGGAAGGCGAGGTAGGGCTGTGTGGCGATGTCCCACCCCGCGTTCCTCGCATCCGCAGCCCCGCGGTTGGCTGGCAGCGCGACCACGCGCAGCCAGCCCGGAGCATAGCGGGAAGCGAGCAAGCGCAAGTGCTTGAGCGTGCCGTCCCCGCTGCCGTCATCGACGACGATGAGCTCCGTCGGCAGGAGCGATTGGGCGGCGACCGATACCACTGCACGGTCGATGGTGTCGTCGCAGCGATAGCAGGGAATGACGACGCTTACCGGCGACGTGGCGCTGGCGTGTGCGACCGTCATTGGCGCGTCCAGTACGGGCTCTTGCCGCTCATCAGGCGCAGCGCGTCGAACACGTAGGGCGCGGCCCGCTGGCCGAGCATGCGCCACAGCAAGACAAGCAGGCGGGCCCGTACGAACGCGGCAAGCCAATGGCGGCCAGGCCGACCCAAGCCATGCTGAACCTGCGCCCGGCGGAACTCCTGGATCATCAGCAGCGATCGGGCCGGATCGGTGCTCGCGCCGCCATGGCCCATGGCCGCGACCACCAGCCCCGGCACGAAGCGCGCCTCGCCCGCGCGCAGCTCGCGCAGCAACATCTCGTAGTCGCCCCCGATGCGGTACGACTCGTCGAACTGGCCGTGAGTCTCAAAGAGGCTACGGTGATGCATGAGCCCGGTGTGCGGCAGGCACATGATCTGGCGAAAGCGGTCGCGGACAACGTCCCAGGGCCTTCCTAGGCGTTGCGTTTCCTCGCCGCGCTCGTTTACCAGCACCACCTGCCCGTAGACGACGCGCACCAGCGGATATGCGCCGGCGAGGACGGGAGCGAGCTTCTCCAGCGTATCGGGAACCCAGAAATAGTCGTCAGCGCCGAGAAAGCAGATCCAGTCGTTGTGCACGTGCGCCAGCGCCTTGTTCCAGGCGTGGTAGATACCGCGGTCGGGCTCGCTGACCCAGTACGCGAGCCCCGGCGCGTTGCGCTCCAGGACCTCGCGCGTGCCGTCGGTGGAGCCGCCGTCGATGACGACCAGCTCGACGCGCGGATGGGTCTGGCGCAGCACGCTGTCGATGCATTGCTGCAGGGTGCCTGCCGCGTTAAGCACCGAAACGACCACTGAAACGCTGCTCAGAGCATCGCCCAATCGGCCCGTCCCGTCAGCAAGGCCCACACGAAGCGCAGCCGCCCGCGCCAGCCTGCGAACATCGGCCGCGCGACGACCGGAACCTCCTGCCGGCGCATCTCGGCTACGGCGGCCTTCAGGCTTGAGACGTAGCGATCGTAGATCCACCGGTTGCGCGCGCCGACGCGGTACATGAAGTACAGCACGGCCGCCCTCTGCGAAACCACCTTGAGCCCGTGGAAGTGGTAGAAGGTCGGCCGCGCCCCGCCCGCCGCGCGGCCCGCATGCAGGAGGTTCCAGGGCGCCAGCGTGCGCTCGGTATGCGCCAGCACGTGCACCTCGGTGGCGAACAGCGCCGGCCACTGGTCGAGGTACTTCTGGTCGCCGAATTTGCCGTCCTCTTCCCTCGCGTAGCACCACTCGAGGCAGCGCTGCTGCCACCACTCGAGCACCCGCCGCGCCGGCGCGCCGTTGCGGAAGGTGACGAACTGCACGCAGAAGCGGCCGAAGCGCAGGTGCGCGGCGTACTCCGGCGCGAAGGCGTGCTCGGTGATCAGCACTTGCTTGCCCGAGACGTCGAGCTCCGCCAGCAGCGCCGCGGGAGGCGCGAAGAAGTACAGGTCCGCGTCGACGTAGGTGACGCGCCTCGCCTGCGGATCGCGCTGGAACACGAGGCTGGGGAGGAACGGCGTGAGCGTCCAGCAGTACTCGCCGACGGACCGCGTGGCCTTCACCGCGCGCAGCGCGTCGTCCTCGATCTCGGCTAGCGGGACGACCGTCGTGTCGGCGAGGCGAAGCCGCCCCAGCGCCGCCGCGCAGGCCTCGTCCATCGCCAGGATCCAGAGGCGGAATGGGCGGCCCTGCTCCGCGAGCGAGCGGTGCAGGCAGAGCCCCTGCGGCAGGTAGTGGCTGTCGAAGAGCGTGACGTAGTGCTCGGCCGACTCAGCGGAAGTCATTCAACGCCTCGATCACCGCGTCGACCTCGTCGTTGGTCAGCTGCGGATTGCAGGGAATGGACAGGCATTCGCGGCCATGGCGCTCGGCCGCTTCGAGCCCCTCGGGGTCGCGCCGCAGTTCCGTGGACGGAGGTTGCTGGTGCACCGGGATCGGGTAGTGGATCAGCGACTCGATGCCGCGCGCGTGCAGGTGCTCCGCCAAGCGCTCGCGCTGCTCGCTGCGCAGCACGAACAGGTGGTGAACGTGGTTCGCTTCGTCCGCGGGCGCAGCCAGGAGCCGGAGCGCCGGGTTGGCGATGCCAGTGCGGTACGCGCGCGCGATCTCCCGCCGGCGCGCCGTGTAGGCCTCGAGCACGGTAAGGCGCACGCGCAGGATGGCGGCGTGAAGCTCGTCCAGACGGCTGTTCAGGCCGAGCACGGGGTGGTGGTAGCGCTCCGACTGCCCGTAGTTGCGCAGTTGCCGCGCCAGGGCGGCGAGCGCCGTGTCATCCGTGACGAGCGCGCCGCCGTCGCCGATGGCGCCGAGGTTCTTCGTCGGATAGAAGCTGAAGGCGCCGAGCCTGCCCCAGGCCCCCGCGCGCACGCCGTTCCAGCTCGCGAGGTGCGCCTGGGCGCAGTCCTCCACCAGCTGTATTCCGACGCCGTCGCAGAACGCCTTCCACCGATCGAGCTGGTGGGCGTGGCCATAGAGGTGCACCAGCAGGACAGCCTTCGTCTTCGGCCCGAGGCAGCGCTGCGCGCTTTCCAGGCTCATCTGCACCGTCGCGGAATCGATGTCGGCGAGCACCGGCTGCGCGCCCGCCCGCAGGATGGCGAGCACCGAGGCGAAGGCCGTCATCGGCGTAGTGATGACTTCGTCCCCGGGGCCGATGCCCAGCGCGCGCAGGCCGATCTCGATCGCGTCCATGCCGTTGCCGACGCCGACGGCTTGGGCAGCGCCGATGGCGTGCGCCCATTCAGCCTCGAACTCGCGCACTTCGTTGCCGAGGATGTACCACCCGGAACGCAGGACGCGATCCACGGCGGCGAGTTCGCGCTGGCGCAGCGACTGCGCCTCGCGCTGGAAGCCGTTCATCGGGATCATGCGTTCGCCCAGTAGTGGCCGCCGTGCGCGGCGTAGTACGCGAGAGTGCGCTTGAGGCCCTCGTCCAGTCCAACCCGCGGCGCCCATCCCAGAGCGCCCCGGATCTTGGCGAAGTCGGAGTAGTAGTCGCCGATGTCGATGGCCTTCCGCTCGGGCGGGAACGGCACAAGGCGATGGCTGCCGCTGCCGTGCAGGGCGACGAGTTTCGCCGCGAGGTCCTTCAGGCGGGTCACTTCGCTCGATCCAAGGTTGAATACCTGGCCCTCGGATTTCGGGTCGGCGGCGGCGGCCAGCAGGGCGTCCACCGCGTCGTCCACGTAGTTGAAGTCGCGCAGCTGCGTGCCGTCGCCGAACACCAGCACCGGCGCACCCTGGATCACGTTGCGGATCCAAATGCCGAGGAAGGTCTGGCGCGCGTCCTTCACGCGCATGCGTGGCCCGTAGGTGTTGGTGAGCCGCAGCGCGCAGGCGCGGATGCCGTAGACGTTGTTGTACAGGAGGTGGTACCACTCTCCGGCGAGCTTGTTGATGCCGTTCACGTCCACCGGCTGGATTGGGTGCTTCTCGTCCACCGGAAGGTACTGCGGGCGGCCGTAAAGTTGGCGCGTGCTGGCGAACACCAGCTTCACACCGGGATTGTGCTGGCGGCAGGCTTCCAGGATAGAGAGCTGCGCCGCGGCGTTGATCTCGAGATCCGTCACCGGGTCGGTCATCGAGTCGACGTGGCTGGTCTGGCCCGCGAGGTTGAACAGGTAGTTCTGGCCCTGCACCAGCCGCGCCACCGCGTGCCGGTCGCGCACGTCGGCGATGTGTACCGTCAGGCGCTCGCGGAAGTCCTGGACGTTGTACTCGAGCCCGCCGTACTCGGAAATCAGGGCGTCCATCAGCGTCACCTCGGCGCCCAGGCCGACGAGGCGGTGCGCAAGGTTCGAGCCGATAAAGCCCAGGCCACCCGTAATAAGCACCTTCGCGCCCTCGAAGGCGGACGCGCTCATCGGGACGTCCTCTCCGCCAGCACCACGTTGTCGAGGTAGAAATCCGGATTCGGGGGCGTGATCCAGGCGAGAGCCGTACCGGCAAGGTTGAAGGGCGCCATCAGCACCAGCGCGGCGAGCAGGTTGAGGTGGGGGCTGCGCGTGACCGTGACCTTGTAGAGGTAGGCGTTCACCAGCTGGAACAGCGCCCGCACGTCCGCGGCTGTCTTTCTCTGCTGCAGCAGCCGGAAGCCGTGCTTTTCCAGCAGCGACTTCAGGCCGAAGGAGGAATAGCGCGCATAGTCCCGCGGCTGCTCGTGCTCGTCCCACACGAACGGCACCGTGAGGAGCAGCCTGCCGCCGTCGGCGAGCACCCGCGCGATCTCGCGCACGAAGGCCTCCGGCTCAAACACGTGCTCCAGCACCTGGTTGCACAGCACGCCGCCGAAGGCGCCGTCCTCGAAGGGAAAACTGCGCCCGTCGTAGTACGCGTCCGCCTTGCCGCGGGCGCGGCTCTCGGGGGTGTCGATCTCCAGTCCGACGTACGCCTGCGCGCCGACGAGCTTTTCGTAGGGGCGATCGCCGCAGCCGACGTCGAGCACGCGCTCGGCGAGCTGCGGGCCGAGCTCGCGCATCGCCGCGTGCAGCTCCCGGCGCGCGAAGTAGAACGGGTTGATGAACAACCCGGTGAGGCCGGGCCGCGTCATCTGCTCCGCGTAGTGCGCCCGCAGGCCGGCGAGCATGGCTCAGGCCTGCCGGTCGAGGAGGAAGCCCGCGAGCTCGAAGCTCGCGGCGCCGGCGCGCCAGGCGCCGCTGCCGTCGACGAACGATGCAAGCGCCGCATAGCGGGGACGGAATGCCTCCAGCAGGCGCTCGCGCGAGAAGATCCAGCAGGGGTAGCTCGCGCGGTAGATCTCGGCTGGCACCTGCTGCACGGCGAGGACGTCGCGCGCGAGCGCGGAGCAGGGCGTGCGGTCGATGACCACCTGGGCGGGGCCCCAGCTTGCGAAGCGCCAGATCAGCGCGTGCGGCTCCGGGAAGTACTGCAATACGCTGGAGAGCAGCAGCACGTCGGCGGGCGCGCCGGCGAGGGCGTCCTCCAGCGAGGCGCTGAAGCGCAGCTCCCCGGTCTGGAAGTGCTTCGCGCCCAGCTCCACGTAGGCCAGTTGCTCCACCACCGTCCATTCCACGCGCGTGCGCAGGCCGAAGGCGCGGAACTGGCGGTACAGGCCGCCGAAGGCGCCGCCGAGGTCCAGCACGCGCAGGCCGTCGCCGCGCGCCAGCGCTGCGCGGGCGAGGGCGGCCATCACCGGCAGCGAGAACTGGACTTGGTCGAACAACACGCCGTCGCGCGCATCCGCCGCCTTGCCGTCCTTTACCTGGCGTTCGGCCTCGAGCACCCGGCGCACGATCTCGCCGGCGTCGTAGCCGCCGGAGGCGCGCTGCGCCGCCGCCCAGTCCGAGTAGTCGCCTTCGAAACGCAGGCCGCCACGCAAGCGGCGCGCCGCGCGCTGCAGCAGCGGCGGGGCGAGGTCGCAGAGGGTTTCGCGCAGCGTCATGCGGCGACCAGGCGCCGGAGGCCGCGCAGCACACGCGTGGCCATGGAGGGCCGCAGGCCCGAGAGGTACTCGGCGAATGCCTGCCGCGCTGCCGGTGATTCTTCCACCGGGATGCCGCCAACCTCGAGCGGCGCGCCCCAGGCGGCGTGCTGGAACGAGCGCGTGCTGCCGACGTGGATGCCGCTGCCGTCAGCGCCGATGTTCTGCACTTGCGAAGAGCCGGGGTACAGGGTGAGCCTGCCCTGCAGGAACGCGGAGGCGTACCAGCGGATCGCCCAGGAGTCGTTCCGGCCCTCGATCGAATCGCGCAGCATGCGGCTGTACGGGTAGACGCCGCCGAAGTCGAACTCGCGCAGCAGATTCCGCTGCTCCAGGTCGCGCAGCAGTCTGCGCCCGTCGGTCTCGAACAGGTCCCAGCCGCGCTTCCAGGTTGCCCAGCCCCAGCAGTCGGCGCCGCGCAGGAAGAACGTGCGCGGCAGCGGCGCCGCGACCGGGTAGGAATAGGCGTGCACGCTGATCACGCGCTCGTCCTCCGCGTAGACGTCCAGCGCCCGGTTCATGTAGCGCAGGTAGTGCGGGGAGGGCAGGAGGTCGTCCTCGAGGACGATGGCGCGACCGAACTCGGCGGTGAGCCGCGCCACGCCGCCAGTGATGGAGCGCGCCACGCCCTGGTTCTCGCGCTGATCGATCACTTCCACCGACGCGAAGCCCCGCAGCGCGCGCGCGTGGGCGCGCACCTCGGCTACGCCGCCGCGGTCGGCGTCGCGCTTCGGCGCGTCGGAGAAGACGAACAGCCGCGAGGCGCCGGCCTCGGGATTCGCCGACAGCGCCTGCGCCACCCGTGCGAGGTGCGCGGGGCGGTTGTAGGCGAAGAGCGCGATGGGGGCGGCCATGCGGCTACGAGGCTTGCGGCCCGGCGCGGAACGCCCTGGGCCAGGCCGCGGAGAACGGCAGGCTGCCCTCGGAGGCGTAGAAGTAAAGGTTGTGACGCGTCGGCGATACGGTCTCGAACACCAGCACGTTTCGGAACGCGCGGCCGAGGACTTGGCCAAGCTGCTCCTTGCTCTTGAACTCGTGCTCATGGTGGGTCAGGTGCTTCTGCCCGTCTTCGCGCTCGACGATCGTGTAGCCGGAGAGGACCCCATCCGGCACGAGGCGCGCCTTGAGTCGCGCGAGGATGCCGAGGATCTCGGTTTCGGTGAAGTGCTCGATGGCCGCGTCCCAGACCACGTTCTCGAAGGGGCCTTCGGGAAGCGCCTGGCGCACGTCGAGCACCCGGTATTCGACGTTGGGCGCCGCATTGCGCTCCTGTGCGAAGGCGATCGCGGCCGGATCGATGTCGCAGGCCAGCACGCGGCGCGAACGCGCACTGTAGAAATTGCGTGCGTTGAAGCCGTCGCCGCAGGCGATCTCCAGGACGTCCTTGCCGCGCAGGGCAAGGCTGCTGAACACCCCGCGCTCCACCCACATGGCGTCGCGCGTCGCCAGCCACTGGTAGTACAGGTCGATGTGGTGCTCGAAGCTCTCGGGTTCCGGGGGCAGGATCCACTGGATGTGCATCTGGCGCCGGTATGCCGCAGACACCCATGCGGCGGCCAGGCTGGTCTCGATGCGGGAGAGGAACAGGAGAAGCGGCTTCAAGACTGTTCGCAAGGACATTGGCTCAATCCCGCTGCTGGTTGGCGGCGGACTGCTGGGCTGCATTGCGCTCCACCTTGCGAAAAACACCCATCCACGCATCCTTGCGGCCAATGCGGTATCCCGAAATGCGGAACAGCAGCACGGATGCCAACTCCAACGCGGTGCCAACGTGCCGCACTGGTGCGGCGAGCAACATGGCTCGGGAGAACGTACGCTTGAAATGCGTACGGCGGAACCAGATGTCTTCCAGGAGGATTCGATTGCGAGACTGGTACTGGATCTGCGCGGCCGTCGTACCGAACGCCATCAACAGGCCTGTCGGGTGATAGGGCTTGACGTGGTCGAAGTCATCGTAAAAGTACGGACTCATAAGCGGCGTCAGCACCACAAGGCGACCTCCGGGCCTCAGGCGATCCAGGTAACTGTCCATCATTGCCAGCAGGGCCTCGGGCGCAAAATGCTCGATGACGTGCGCCATCAATATGACGTCATAGTCAGGCGTCGCCGGTCCCAGTTCCCCGGGACGAACGCAGTCGTGACCGGCAGCCCGCAGCGCATCGAGGACGCCCTGATTGACATCGACGCCTTTCACTCGGCACCCGAGTTCCCGCAGCAACCGCAGGTTGCGTCCATAGCCGCAGCCGACGTCCAGCACCCGCAGCGCCCCGTAAGACGATTGCCGCTTGCCGAACTCGCGGCGCAGGCGGTCCGTCTCCAGGTCGTAGGTCAACAGCCCACGGGCAAATTGGCCGAGCAGCTTCCTCACGTGCGTGCCCACTCTCGACTCGAGTCGCGCTCCTCTGCGTCGGGGGCAAGCCCGCCGGCCACAAGGGAGATCACTTCGTCAACGCGCGAAACCAGGTCCTTGTCGTGCGAGGCGAACACCACGACGCGCTTGTCGAAGAGCGCAAGTATGTTGCTGGCCAACTGGTCGCGGGTCTCCGGATCGAGTCCGGAGGTGCTTTCGTCAAGCAACAACACATCCGGATTGCGCAGCAGGGCCCTGGCGATCGCGATGCGCTGCCGCTGCCCCCCCGAGAGGTTGGTTCCCTGGAAGCTCAGTACGGTGTCGTAGCCCGAAGGCAGACCGGCAATGAACTCGCCGATGCACGCGGCCTCGCAGGCGGCTCTCACCTCCTCGAGCGACGCATCCCTGCCAAAGCGGATGTTGTTGGTCACGGTGTCATTGAGAACGGCCACCTGCTGCCCAACGAGGACGATGCGCTTCCTCACTTGGCGCACATCGAGCTCGTCGATCGAAACGCCATTGATGCGGACGGCCCCGGAATCGGGGGCATAGAAGCCCAGCAGAAGGTCGAAGATTGTCGTCTTGCCGCTTCCGGACGGACCCACCAGTGCATAGCTCCGGCCTGCCTGCAGCGTGGTACTGAACCCCTGCAACACGGGACTAGCCGCCTTGTAGCTGAACGAGACCTGCTGCAGGTCGATGGAGGCGACCGGTCCGATTGCTGTCCTGCGAGCCTGCGCATCCTGGGTGCCCGGCGCGGGGTCCAGCAGATGCGTGACGTCCGAGGCCGCGCGCAGGTCGGCCAGCAATCGCATCGAAATCCCGAGGACCTGTCCTGCGGCGGGGAAGAATCGCATGAGAAAGGCAAGCGCGGTGACTATCACGGCAAGGCCTTCCGGGCTTGCGACGCTAAACCGGCCCGCCGCCGCCGCGACCCCGACACCCCCGAGCAGGATGAGGGCGGGCACCACCTTTGCCGCGTACGCGAGGGTATCGATCTTGAAATGCGTTCGCGTATAGCGCTGGATGATCTCGCCGTACTTCGAAGTCACAAAAGCTTCCGCCGACAGCGCGCGGACCGACCGCAAGCCGTTGAGCGAGTCCAGGAACACGGAATGCGCATTCTTCGATTCGTCCAGCATTCGCGCACTGAGTGCCTGCGACCGCCGGAGCGTCCCGCGAAGGCTCACCAGGGATACCGCGAGGAAGCCGACGATCGCGACGCCCATCCATGGGGAGAACACGACAATGGTCGCAAAGTAGATGGCAGCAAGCAGCGTCGCCGCAAGCAACTGGTTGAATGCAATGACGATGGCGCCGGCGCGCGCGGTCTCGTCTCCCGCCAGGCTTATGAAATGGCCCGCGGAACGGCTGTCGATCTCCCTGAGGCTCATATCCTTGACCAGTTTCTCGAACGCGCGGGAGGACAGATCGGCCTGGACCCGTTTGCCAAGGTAGATGGAAGTGGCCTGGTTCAGGAACATCGTGATGAGCCGCAGCCCGAACAACACCACGAAATACACGAGCAGTGCCGAGAAACTCAGTTGCAGTCCCACCGCCGCGAACGCTCTTGCCCAGATGCTGGCGGGGGCAATTTGTGCGCCTGCCGCCATCGTGGAAAGCGGGAACACGCTTGCTATGGCTGCAAGTTCCAGGAGCACCGAAAGAACTGCAAGCGCGAGGTTGGTGAGGATTATGGGGTGCTCGCGAATCGCAAACGCCAGCAGGCGCTTGATGTAGTCGGCACTGAATGAACTTAGTCCAAGCATCGCGGCTACCGTGTCGCGCCCTGCAGGGCCCGCAAACAGCGCCTTACCGCCTTTCGGACGAACTCGCGGGGCGAGCGGCAAAGGAGCGCCGCCATTCTCCCCATGGCTATGCCGAACTGTACTCGCTTGGCATAGCTGGAATACAGGGGCGCGTAGATTGCACTGCGGGCGGGGTTGTAGATGTTTATGTATCGCTGCACCGCTTGCGGGTCCTCGAACTGCGCTTCCGGCTCACGTGGGACGCCGGTATAGCGCGCAACATGCCACAAGTCATCGATTTCCTTTCGCCAGCCGCGATAGGTATGCCGAACTTCCTCGAAGCCGTGGACCGCCATCAGGTGGTTCAGGCTGCGGTGGGTGAACAGCGAGTAGTGAGCGCTGTTCATCCATTCCTTGGAAAGGCGTGAACGATTTCTGTCGTACGTGGGCACAGCCGTGAAAATATGGCCGCCGGGCCGCAGGACGCGGATGACCCCTTTCATGACGGAGTCCAGGTCGGCAAGGTGCTCGAAGGCGTGATTCGAGAACACCAGATCCACCTTCCCGTCCAGGCTCAAGGAGGCGTCGACCAGGCCCTGCCGGACCCCGGACAGCTCCATGGACTGCGCGCAGAATCCCGCCTGCGCGGGGTCGGGTTCCACCCCCAGCGCTGTCCAGCCCCGCTCCTTGAAAAGCCAAAGGGCGCCGCCCAGTCCGCAGCCGACTTCGAAAACGCGCCCCGCCTTGGTGTCCGCCGCCGCCAGGGCGTACTCGACCTTCTCGGTGTAGTACCAGCGCGCAAAATCGCGATGCCGCTCCATGTCGGTGGGCAGTTCTGGAGGATGGTATTGCCCACTCGCGTAGAAGCTCTGCAGGGCCTCGAGCGAGGGGCGTGGATTCTGGTGCACGAAGCCGCACCGGCCGCATACCTTCCATTCGCTGAGCGCGCGGCCGCCGTACAGGGTGCCGTACTTCCGGATGTGCAGATCCGTCTTCGTGATGCGCAGCGGCAGGAATCCGTCCCGTGCACGGCACAGGGGACAGGCCACGAGGACGAGACTATCGGCGCCCATGGCCGAGGTAGTTCGCGTAGACGATCGGGTACGCCGCCACCATCTCTCTCAATGGCGCGGTCATCGTGCGAAAGGCAGCGGGAGGGTAATAGCCCCCGAACAGGCTATTGCTGAACTGCAGCTGAAGCATCAGCCGATCGCCTCCACGCACGGCCTTCCCTTTGTGCAAACCTCTTGTGTCCTCCGCGAGGATGGTGCCTCGCGGCGCCAGGAACTCGACGATCTCGTCGTCGCTGTAGTGGCGCGCCACTTCGTGGTCTGCGAGTCGCGTGTAACCCCGCGAGAGCAGCGCCTGGGGAATGCCGCCCGTGCGGTGCGAGCCGCGGACGAAGCAATGCGCCCCGCTCAGCGGCCCGACGTCGGTCAGATAGATGAAGATCTTCAGCCAGCGCACTCTGTCCAGGTCGAAATGGAAGTACTGCGCGGCCTCTTCGTCCGGCCGGTCCGAGAATGCCGTATGCCACCACATGCTTGTCACGTCTGCGATCGGCATGCTGCCAAGATACTGTTGCGCCACATTGAGAAGGGAGGGGTTGATCATTAGGTCCTGCACGTCCTCACAGGACAGCACGTCATCGCAATCGAAGTCATACCGCACGGCTTCCGGATGGTCGCGGTCATACACTGCGCGCTTTGCCATCGACGGCCGCGGTGTGCCATACATGGGGCGCACAGTGGCCGGCGTCGACAGGGAGAAGCGCAGCAGGCGCTCGCATGTCTGCTCGGCAAGTCGCTGCGGGAACACGAAGTAGCCGTGCTCCCGAATGTGGTCCGCGGCGACCCTGGCCTGCTGCACGCCGCCAATGCCCAGTTGGCCGCCGGGCTCTGGAAGATTCTGGTGCCGATCGATGAACGCGATGGCGCGCGTCATGAGATCGTTGGAAACGCCGCCGCTGTGGCAGAACAGCCTGACAAAGGCCTGATAGCTGACTGCAGGTGTGGTTCCGGAGACGGCATACACAATCCACCCGCGCAGCAAGCTCAAGACGTCCATCAGCAGCCGAAGGCCGGTTTTCGACGCACGCAGCAGACGTCTCATTCTGCAACCTCGGCGTGGGCAAAGGCCTCGAGCCTTGCCTGCAGGGAAGCCGGGCGGCCCGCGGCCTGCGCATTTCCGTACATGGCACGCGCAACCCTGGACACTTCATTCCTGAGGGCGCGCATTTCCGCTTCGGCAGTCGCGCTCCCGTGCGCACTTGCGAGTAGCGAAAAGGGCGTTGCGATCTCGCGTTCCAGCAGTTCGCAGATCTCCTTGCCTGTGCGCACGGGCCGGTGCCGCTGGCAATCTATCCACCATAACCAATGCAGTTTGCCGATCATGTTCAGCACGCGATGCAGCAGGCCACGCACTCTTGCGGAGGGGCGCCGTCGCGACCACGGAAAGCTCTCATGAATGTGCACCGCTGCGTGCTCGTACTCGAGGGCGCACCAACGGTAGGCGGCGAGGATCCGGTCTGCGCTCCAGCCGTCGCCCAACGCCTCCTCGATCTTGGCGAAGTATTCCGCTCTGCTGGTGGCGATGTAGTTCAAGTCGGGCGGATAGACGAGCAATGCGGGCGCATACGCGACGACGGGTAGACCGAGCAGGCTCATTTCCTTTCCCGCAGCCGACCAGGCGTTGAGGAACACGCTCGCGATATCGGCGAGGTCGTAAAGCGAGACGCTGTCGATGGGCCAGTTTACGCCGGCATTTCTTGGCAGGTGTGACAGGGCATCGCGCAGCGACCGCGCATGCTCTGAAGTCACGGATTCCCGCTTGTTGGGGAACTCCCTCGGATGCACCCGGATCACGAGAAAGAGATCCGGTCGCGAGGAAACCCACGCGCCGAGCTCGCGTATCCAGTCCAGTTGCGTCGCGAAGATGGACGGCGCGCCCGCACTCATGACGCCGATGGTGGCCGCCGCGAAGCGCTCGTCGGGACTGCTCATCGTGGCCACGAGCACCCGGACCCCGGCGGGAATGCCGAGCAATTCCCGGGCGCGGCGCGCGTCTGCCGTGCGTGCGGCGGAATAGGCCAGGAAGCTCTGCCCGGAAAGGAGCTCGAGAATATGGTTGGTGACCTCGGAGAGAGATTCCGCCGGGCACGGCTTGTCGCGGACGCTTGGCCAGTAGGCAAGCAACTCCTCGTAGAAGCGTACCCCGTCGCTTCTGCCGATGAGCAGGGTCTCGAGTCGATGCGAGAGATTGCCGCCCGCGTGCAGGAAGTAAGTCGCAATCCCCCGTTGCTCCGCCAACATGGCGGCGACGCGATTCACCGAGTACAGGGTGTTGTACACGACTAGACGGTCGGGGGCTTCGGCGTCAAAGATGCGGCGGCACGCGAACAGAGAGGCAAGCGCATTGCGCAGTGCATCGAGATACTCCCGCCATTCCTCCGTGCTGAAATCCAGACGCCCTTTCTTCCTGTTCAGCAGCAGTTCGTACAGGGCATACCTGCCGACCGCGACTCCGTCGACCACCAGTTCGAGAAAATTCTCCCGGGTCGTCTGGCCGACACGCCGATCGATCTCCGCGCGATCCACGGGGGTGAGCTTGCTGCCCAGGCTGAATCCGGCGAAGCCGAACTGCGTGCGCAGCAGGCGCTCGTTGCGCTCGCAACCATCACAGACGCGCGACTTGCTCTGGGCGCTCGCCGACCAGGGAACGCCGGCCGCGCTCATCGCGATGCAGTGACTCGCGAACTCGCGGCCGCAACTCACGTAGAGCACTTCGTGCCCGCCCTGGACAAGCGACTCGGCGACCAGCGCCTCCGGGAACGCGTGAGACCAGACGGCCGCGTGAGGCGAAAGAAACATCACTCGCATCGCATCAGCCAATCAGATCCCAGGAGAGGGGCGTACCCCGCAAGATGCGCCGCTTTGCGGGACGCCCGATGACCGCCTCCAAGTGCTTTGGCGGCAGGCCCAATCCGGGTCGGATCGCTCGGACATTCTGGCTGTCAAGGATTGCTCCCTGCTCCACGTCCTGGACGACATAGAGCGATCTGCGGTACTGGAGGGACGGCACTTCGTCCTCTGTAGGCCCGTAGTGCACCTCACCCATTGCCTGCCAGGCACGCGCGGTTTCGCTGACCAGTTGGGCCAGCTCCTCCGGCTCCAGCGAAAAGGCCGAGTCCACGCCACCGTCCTTCCGGCGCAATGTCACATGCTTCTCGATCATGCAGGCGCCCAGGGCGGTCGCCGCAATGGCCACGCCGATGCCCAGCGTGTGGTCGGAGAGTCCGACCGGGCAGCCGAAGCGCGCGGCCATCTGCTGAATCATCGACAGGTTGCTGTTGCACGGGTCCGCCGGATACGTGCTGGTGCATTTGAGGAGCACCAGGTCGGCGCAACCCGCCCGGCGCGCTGCGTCCACCGCTTCCGCGATCTCGATTTCGGTGGCCATGCCGGTCGAGATAACCAGGGGCTTGCCGGTAGCGGCGGCCCGCCGAATGAGCGGGAGGTCCACCACCTCGAAGGAGGCGATCTTGAAGCAGGGCACATCCAACTCCTGGAGGAACGCGACGGCCGTCGCATCGAATGGTGAGCTGAACCCAAGCAGACCGTGGTGACGGCAGCGCTCGAACAAGGCTGCGTGCCATTCCCAAGGCGTGTGAGCTTCCTCGTACAGGTCAAAGAGCGAACGGCCGGTCCATGGGTTCTTCGGATCCGAGACGAAGAACTCGCGTTCCTTGAGCGGCAGCGTCATGGTCGACGCCGTGTAGGTCTGGAGTTTGACCGCGTGAGCGCCTGCTTCGGCGATCGCATCGACAATGCGCAGCGCTCGATCGAGCGAGCCGTTGTGATTACCCGAAATCTCGGCAACGATCACGGGCGGCGATCCCGGCCCGATCGTGAGGCCGCCAAGCTGGAACTGTCCCGGCAGCGGCTTCATACCTTCAACTGGTTCAGGCATACGTAGATGTCCGGGTGGTAGTCGTTCGGGGCGCGCTCGTAGTCCAGAAACAGCGCGGCGTCGGCGATGTTCCAGGAAACATGGCCCAGCAAGAGCATGACGAGCAGGGTGGCATTGCTGCCGACACGCAGGTAGGGCTCCTCGAGCAGGGCGTCCCAGGCCACCTGCGTTGCTTCGGCGCGGTCGAGGCGGATATGAAAGCGCCTGCGCTGATCCTGCGCGTCGAGGTAGATCGAGTAGTGGGGCCGATAGGCTTTGCGTAGCTGTATTACCCAGAGGCGGTCGCGCGCGTACTTCACGAGACGCTCGAGCGCTACGGCGGGCGCGAACGAGAACCGCTCGTGTTCGTAATCTTTGCCGAGTAGCGATGTTCGGATGTATTCCTCGCGATCGGACTCCTTAAAATGGCGATAGGGGTGCCCCGGTACTTTGCGCAAGGTCTCGAAGTCGTAGCTCTGGCCGGAATTCAGCAGTAGGAGCCGATCCTGCATTCCGATGGCGGCAAGGGCCGGTTCCACGACGCCGGGGCACGGCGGATGAGAGATGAAGTGATTGAGATTGGAGCGTGAGCCCGCGACGACGTACTGGTCCGCGAAGGGCATCACGTGGAGTGGATTGAGGAACTGCACGGTACGCGCGAAGTTCTCGAGCCGCGACCCTAGGATGCGCTGCTTTTCGGCAATCTTCTGCGCATCGGAAAGGTTCGCATAGCACGACGGGTAGCCGGAACCTCCCGAATAGGGCAGTAAGGCCAGATCCATGGTGCCGTACGAATTCACTACATATTCGAGTCCTGCCGCATACGGCTGGCAGTCGTTCGCGTTGTACACGGTGAATCCGTCCCAACGCAGCAACAGTGCGGAGTCGATGATGTGCGCCATCTCGTTGGCGGGATCTGCTTCGAGCATTCCCGCGACCAGGCCAGGCCGGATAGCTAGCTCCGATCTGGGCTTCACGAGGTGCACCTTGCCGAAGTGAAGGTCGTTCGCCTCGAGGAACCGCGCGACGAAGTTCGGATTCCTGTCCATCAGGATGATCTCAGCGTCGCGGTTGATGTGACGCAGGGTTCCGAGCGAGCAATGGTCTTCGTGGATGTGCGAGATGTACACGAAGTCGACACGCCCGATGTCCTCGATGCCCACCGCCAGCGGAGGATAGTGGTACCACGCTCCGTGAAAAATGCCGTCGTCGAGCCAGGGATCGAAAAGCATCCTGACCCCCTTGTGCTCCAGGAGCGCGGTTGCCCCACCGAAATTGATGAGCTTCATCCGTCGCTATCTCTGCGAGACCGCGTATGCCGTGACCTGCCGACCGAGGTTCTGTCGGGCCAGGGACTTGTAGAAATCGCGCAGTACGCCGCCGAAACCGTTCTCGCGCAATTGCGTCTCGAATGCAATTCGCCGCTCATGGCAGCGCCTGCCCAAAATCCCGTCCGCGACGTAGTTTTCGCCGAACAGCAGGAAAAGCTCCATGGGAAAGGATGCCTCCAGCGACGCCACCGAGAAACCGGTTCCCACGAGCAGGCGGGAAAGGGTATCTCCGCTGAAGTAATTGAGGTGCGCCGGGGGCGCCACCCACCATTCGCGCAAACTCAGGCTCCGCTGCGCGCATACCTGGAATGCATTGAACTCGTTCGGGACCTCCACTACGAGGACTCCGCCGGGCTTCAGCACGCTATCGTGCAACTGTCGCATGACCGCGACTGGATCGGCCAGGTGCTCGAGCACGTTCAGCAGCGTGACAACGTCGAATCGCTCCCCGGGGAAAACCTCCGCAGTCTCCATTCCCGCAACGCGGACGTTGAGCCCCTGCCGTTTCGCGTACTCGACCGCTTCGGGCGCGGGGTCGAATCCGAAGCAGTCGGCGCCACGCCTGGAGAACACGCGAAGCGCAAGCGCCCAGCCGCAGCCTACATCGAGAATTTTCTGTCCTCGCAGGCCTTTGCCGGAGATGCCCTGCACGGCGTCGCAAATGTCGTTCCAGTGCGCTTCATGAAACTCGCGGTCCTGGATCTGCACCTCCAGCAGCGAATTGTTGAACTTCGGATACTGGGTGGAGTAGAACTCGTCCGCGTAGTAGCGGGTAATCTCTTCCGGGCTCGGCGTTGGCCGCACCTGCAGAAAGCCGAACTCGCGGTGCGGTTCGAGTTGGTAGGTCGGCGTGCTGTTGGTCATTGGATTGTGGGTTCGATGATGCGGGTGGTGGCGCCCCGCCCCAAGTACGCCGCCGCGTCCCCCCAGCCCAGGTTGGCGACAACATCTATGAGGGAAAGATGACTGACGAAAGCGGTGGCGCCGCGTTGTGGGTATGGCTCGGGCTGGAACTCCTGTATCACCAGGCGCGCGGGCGTGAGGCTGCAGAACCGGTCTTGCAGCAGATACTCCAGCGCGCCCGGCGGCGAAAGGTATTCCTCGCACTTCAAGTGGTCGCAGATGCGGGCCACGCGAACGCTGCGTGCGCCCGGCACGCCGAGTTCGCTGGCGCGCAGCAAGGGGGTCTTGATCTGCAGCAGGCGGCAGAACTCCGTGATGATCCGCATGTTGAGGTTGGCGAGAACGCTGTCGCGGAGGTCTCCGATAGCCTGCTCCGCGAGATCAAGAATGTCGCCGCCATGCGCATGTTTGCCGTAGTTCTGGCGCAGAAGCGAGAGGTGCTTCCTGCGCCAATGCAGTTTCTCGTCCGCGTGGACTTCGTTGAGTGCGCACCCCAGCCGCTCCCGCAGGGTGGGTACAGTCAGCCAATGCGGCGTACCCCCCACCAGGACGCGATTCCTGTTGTGCCAGGTGCCTCGCTCGAACTGCGCATCATCCAGGAACACGAATACGTCGGCCGACCGGATCAGGTTGAAGTACCCCGCCCAAGGGAAGTAGGTCGGTTGCATGATGGCGCCCCTCATGACGACCTCGCGGCTGACCGCGCGCGCCATTCCTGCGCGAGCAGGGACCAGCGCCGCTGGCTGCAAAAGCTCCCTTCCCTCAGGATAGATTCGCGCTCGATGCCTTCTTCCACGAAACCGGCATGGGCATACAGGGTCTCGGCCGGGGCGTTGTCGGGGGAAGTGTGGAGCCAAATGCGATGCAACCCAAGGGCCGAGAACGCGTGCCCTAGAACGAGGTTGAGAACGACTCTCCCGACACCCTTTCCGCGCATCGCGGGATCGCCGATATAGATCTGGAAGTAAGCCGAGCGATGCCGCGCGTTGCAGTGAAGGAGCACGTTGCCACAATGAATGCCGCCCGCATCGGTGATCGCCCAAACGAGCGTGTCGTGCGCAGCGTCGATCCAGGCGCGATGCGAGGCCGGCGTGACCGAGTGCGAGATGCCGAAGGTCCGTCGGATGTCGGAGGCATTCAGCCATTCCACGGTTTTCGCATCATGCCGTGGCGCATACGGCACCAATTTCACCCCGGCGGCCTGCAGAGTGCTTGTGCTCATGAGAGAACTGCGGAAGCGGTGAACGCTTGCGCCACCCTGTCCGCACCCAGCCCGTCCACGGCCGCCATCGAACACGCGCGCAGCCGCGCCAGCCCGCGTCGGTCGGCGAGGAAGTCCTCGATGCGACGGAGCAATCGCCCGTCGTCAAGGTCGCCGCCCTCTCCCAAGTAAGCGCAGAATCCTGCCGCCGCCAGGCGCTGCAGGATCGCAACCTGGTTGTCGGCGATGGCGAGATACGCCGCCGGCAGACCGACACATGCGCGCTCCCAAGTCGCCTGGCCGGGAGCTCCGATCGCGACATCACAGGCGGCCATGTGGGAGGCCATGTCCGGGCCGGGGACGCACCAGCGGATGCGTCCGTTGGAGCGGCGAGCCAGCTGGTCGAGTTCTTCGCGCGCCCCGAACGATTCCGAAACCGCGACCTGCACCGTCCCGACGCTATCGAGCCCTGCGAGCAATGGTGCGAAGCGTAGGGTATTGCGGTGCGCATCGGCGCTCCCGAAGAACACGTGCACGTCCAGCGCCACGCCGGCGGTCCAGACATCTCTGAGCGGACGGGAGCGCAGCGCCGCAAACTCCGGGCGCAATAGCGCGAATTGCGTTCCGAATAGGCCCGCGCAGTGCTGCGGCACCAGTCCCTTGTAACGGGCCCCGTCCTCCCCGTAGGCCTGGTCCAGGATGAGATCGCAGTCGTGTGGCCTGTTGGCCAAGTCGTCGATCACCATCAGCCGCTCCAGTTCCGGCCGGAGCATGCGCTCCCATCGGGCGTCGATAGCATAGTGGTCGACGACGAGCAGACGCCGAGGTCCCTTGCGGCCACGGATGGCTTCGCGGCACGCCAAGGCGTCTTCCGCGACCACGGTGTCCGGTATGGCGGCCAAGGGCTCCGGCGAAGGAGAGACGCCGAGCAATTCCACGCCGTGACCAGCGCGGACGATCGCCTCGCCGTAGGTCCCGTCGAGGCGCGCGCAGAGGAAATGGGTTCGTGCGCCATTGCGCGCCAGGAGGGAAGCGAGGACGAGACACCTGGCCAGGTGCCCCCCACCCGTCTGCGCAGTGGCATCAATCCGGAAGAACACCTCGACCGGCATCATTGCCTCAGCGCCTTCTGCATTACGCCCGCGTTAATCCTGGCGACCTCGGGATTCTCGTCGAGATACCGCAGCACCGCCCCCGTCGTGGGCGTCCGCTCCTGCGAGGATAGCGCGGTGAACACGCGGCTGAGCATTGCGAAGTCCTCTTCCGTGTCTAGCGTCCAGCGGTGGTGGGACAGGTCGACGTCGGATTCGAAAGAGTGGATGCGGAACTCGTTCGGATGCTGATAGATGTACGGCGTAACGTGCTCGCGCTCGTACGGTGCTTTGGCGGCGCGATGTGCGCGTGCCAATGCGTCCATGGTGAAGATCTCCGTGTCGAGACCCCTCGGAAAGGTCCGCCGCAGGCCATTGCTCATGTAATCGAAGGGGCGGCCGGACGCCGCCGCGCGAGCGAAATCCCGCAGCATTGCGCCCACGATGACGGGGTCCAGCAGCGGGCAATCCGACGTTATGCGCAAAATCGTGGTGGCTGATTGCGCGACTGCCGCCTGGTAGTAGCGGTCAAGCACATCGCTTTCGCTGCCCCTGTAGACCAAGGCGCCCTGTGACAGCGCCTCGTGGGTCACAGCATCGTCCGCATCCGCGGTCGTAGTCGCGACCACCGTGCGTTCGATGCCGTGCGCGGCGGAAACCCGTCCGATGACGTGGGCCAGTACGCTCTTGTCCGAGAGTCGCCGCAGAACCTTTCCAGGCAGCCGCGTCGATCCCATGCGCGCCTGGACAATGGCGACGACCTTCACGCCAGGGCCTCGCGCAGCGCGTGCGCCACGCTGTCCTGCCGCGCAGCATCGAGCGCGGGGAACAGCGGCAGCGAAATGGCGCCTTCGTAGTAGCGCTCGGCCACCGGGAAGGTCTTGTCCGCGAAGCCCAGCGCCCGGTAATACGGTTGCGTGTGCACCGGGATGTAATGCACGTTGACGCCGATATCGTGCTGCCGCAGGCGAGCGAATACTTCGCCTCGGGTGCGGGACGTCCGCTTCGCGTCGATCTGTACCGGATACAGGTGATAGGCGGAGTAGCAATCCGGGTCCTGCCAGGGCAGGACCGCGGTTAAATCCGACAGCGCTTCATCGTACCGGCGGGCAATGGCGTGCCGCGCGTGCACGTAGGCATCGATGCGCTTCATCTGGCTCACCCCCAGCGCCGCATGGATGTCGGTCATGCGGTAGTTGTAACCGAGCGCCACCTGCTCGTAGTACCAGGGCCCTGGGGGTGCCGCGCGCATCCGCTTCGGGTCGCGGGTAACCCCGTGGCTGCGCAGCACCCGCATGCGTTCCGCCGTCTCGGGATCGTTGGTGACGGCCATTCCGCCTTCGGCCGTGGTCACGATCTTGACCGGATGAAAGCTGAACACGGCGATGGAAGAGTATTCGCAGGTCCCGACCGGCTTGCCGAGATAGCGGCCACCGATCGCGTGGGACGCGTCCTCGATCACCTTGAATCCGTACTCCTGCGCCAGCTTACCGATCGAACGCATGTCGCACGACTGGCCGGCGAAATGCACTGGCATCACGATCTTGGGCAGCTTGCCGTTCCTGCGCGCCTTTGCGAGCTTATCGGCGAGCGCGGTGACCGACATGTTGTAAGTGCGTTCGTCGATATCTACGAAATCGACTTCGGCACCACAGTAGAGCGCCGCGTTCGCCGAGGCGACAAAGGTGTTGGGAGAAGTCCACAGCAGGTCCCCCGGCCCCAGATCCAGAGCCATGCAGGCCACATGGAGGGCGGACGTCGCGCTGTTCATGGCGACCGCATGCCCGGCACCGCAATACCGCCTGACCGCGTCCTCGAACTGCTCGACGGCCGGGCCCTGCGTCAGCCAATCGGAGCGCAGCACGGTCTCGACCGCGGCGATGTCTTCCGCGGTGACGTCCTGGCGGCCGTAGGGAATATGGCCCATCAGTTGTTCAGGTTGCGCAGCTCGCCCACGGTCAGGAAGTGAGCGTTGGTGCCGGAGTTGTACTCGAAGCCCTCCGCGACGGGCTTTCCTGTCTCAGAGAGAAGATTTTTCGTGAAATCGGCAGGTCGGTTGAACTGGATCGTGGGCTGGATAACGAAGTGATCGGCGAATTCGAGCGTCAAGTGAGAGTCGTCCGCCGGACACATGACTTCGTGCAGCTTTTCGCCCGGACGAATGCCGACCACCTTCGTCGGCATGCCGGGCGCCATGGCCTCCACCAGGTCGGTGATGCGCATGGAAGGAATGCGGGGCACGAAGATCTCGCCCCCGTGCATGCGGGCGAAGTTCCTTATGACGAACTCGACGCCCTGCTCCAGCGTGATCCAGAAGCGCGTCATGCGCGGGTCGGTCACGGGCAGCGCCGGCGCTTTCTCGCCGATCAGCTTCTTGAAGTAGGGCACCACGGAGCCGCGCGAACCGACCACATTGCCGTAGCGCACCACCGAGAACCGGGTGCGATGACTGCCGGCGGAATTGTTTGCCGCCACGAAGAGCTTGTCGGAAGCGAGCTTGGTCGCGCCGTAGAGGTTGATGGGGTTGGCGGCCTTGTCCGTGGAGAGCGCGATCACCTTCTCCACGTTGCTTTCGAGGGACGCCGTGAGGACGTTCTCGGCCCCGTGGATGTTGGTCTTGATGCACTCCATCGGGTTGTATTCGGCCGCGGGCACCTGCTTCAGCGCCGCTGCGTGCACCACGTAGTCGATCCCTTCCATGGCCTGGCGCAGGCGCGCGCCGTCGCGCACGTCGCCCAGGAAGTAGCGCATGGCAGGTGAACCAAACTCCTGCTGCATTTCGTACTGCTTCAGCTCGTCGCGGGAGTAGATGACCACGCGCCTGGGCTTGAAGCAGCCGAGGACCTTGCGTACGAACTGCCGGCCAAAGGTACCGGTGCCGCCGGTAATCAGGACTGACTTTTCATTTAGCATTTTCCTGTCCTTCGACTGTTCTGGTGCCGCCGCTCAACTTGACCGCCTCGTGCTGCAGTTGCTCGAGTTCGCCCTTGAGCGTTTCGTACTCCTCCAGCTTCATGCTGAGGAAGCGCAAGGTGACCTTCGCCTTCTCCTCGATCCCCCTGGGTGTCAGCAAGTAGAGGTAGGCACGCTTGTTCGCGTTGTTGCGGAAGTTGTTGACCTTGACCAAGCCCTTGTCTACGAGTGCCTTCAGGCAGAAATTGACCCGGCCGAGGCTGATGCCCAGCTCGTCGGCGATGCGCCGCTGGCTCGCCTGCGGGTCCGCCTCTAAGAGCTTGAGGATGCGGTAACGGGTTTCGTCGGTAAGCACGGCGGGGTCCCCGCCTCCTGCGTTCAGTTATTGAACGGAGGCGGCATTAGACATTGAACAATAAAGAAAATCAAGCCCAACCCCCAACAGGGGGTCAGCGGTACCAGCGCGTCAGGTACCGGGTCGCGCTTGCCGCATGGATGGCCATCAGCCGCAGGTTCCTGCGGCTTGCGCGCCGCGCGTCGTGAATCACCGTGACTTCCGGCACATAGGCCGCGCCATACTCGAGCAATCCCAGGCGGTGGCAGATGTCCACGTCCTCGTAGTAGAGAAAGAAGCGCTCGTCGAACCCGCCCACGGCCCGAAAAGCGTCGCCGCGAAAGAGCATGAACATGCCCGCCAGCCAGTCAACCGCGAACGGGCCGCCCGCGGCGGGATAGTCGGGACCCCGCGCGCCCGGGAGCAGCTTGCGCAGCAGGCGCGTGATCGTGGGGAAGCGCCGCGCGCTGTCTTCGGTGCGCCCGTCAGGGTCGCAAACCTGCGGCCCGGCAACCCCGGCATTTCCCGGGGCCCGCAAAGCCGACAACAGGGCAGGAAAGGGATCCATGTTCAGGCGTACATCGGGATTCACCACGCAGAAGTACGGCGCATTGCAGCGCCGAAAAGCGGCGTTATGGTTCGCGCCGAATCCCCGCGGCAGGTCGTTGACGATGACCTCGGCCCCCGGCCGCGCATTGAGCGCGTCTCGAT
>Ga0326597_10002837_pt1 | contig 25641 bp, 17 predicted proteins | sample RVTome_12_FD_203789 | JGI IMG/M metagenome (GOLD analysis project Ga0326597, IMG submission 203789) | Soil microbial communities from uranium-contaminated site in the Upper Colorado River Basin, Wyoming, United States - RVT100D185 | ecosystem: Environmental > Terrestrial > Soil > Contaminated >... | reverse complement strand
CGCCCTCAGCACGCAGATGAAGGCCTCCTTGGACCTGCCCAGCTGGTCGAGGATCTGACCGAGCAGCATATGGCCCTCGGCATGATCCTGCTCGGCTGCCTGCCGCGCCCAATACTCCGCATCGCCGGGACCTCCGTCGTCAATGAGCCCTTCGATGTAGAGGCCGGCCAGCATCAACTGCACCTCAGGGATGCCGAGTTCCGCGCCCTGGCGCACCCATCCGATGGCCTCTTCCACACGACCATCCTGACCGAGGAGCTCAGCCAGCAGCTGGTAGCCATGCCAATCGCCTTGTTCGGCTGCCTTCGTGGCCCAGTATTCATCCACTTGCGGCTCCGCGCTGTACAAGACACCCCGGGCGACCAGCCACGCGAGCGCCACCTGGGCCTCCGCGCGGCCCGACTCCGCGGCGACTTTCAGCAACTCGTGCGCGATGTCCGCCTTGCCGCGCCGGATGAGAATCAAGGCGCGGCTCATTTCGCTCCCAGGTATGTTCCACGCGACCGACTCTCTGGCCCAGTCCTCGGCCGCGGCGATGCGTGCAGCTTTATCGAGATGCTCGAGGAAGGCCAAGTCGCCGCGAGCAAACAGGATCCTGCCGACCTCGTAATGCCCAAACGGGGACTGCTGCCCGGCAGCCTTGCGCGCCCAGGACAGGGCCTGCCGGTCGTTGCGTTCGACACCGAGCCCGGCGCCAAGGAGGCGGGCCAGTTCGGCTTGCGATTGGGCGTCTCCGAGATTCGCCGCCGCCTCGAAGCATGCAGCGGCCTCGGCCCATCTGCCGGCGGTGAGGTGCTCCCGGCCTCGTTGCCAGTGCAAGTAGGGTCCCATGGTGTCGGCGACCTTCGCGGCGACCTCGTCGAACCACGGCCCGATCTCCGGGCGTGATTCGGCTCCTTCCCCGGTCGGGGTGAGGGGCCCGGCTACGCCAACTCGCTTCGCCTCGGTATCGGAGGTGCAACTGACGAAGAGGGCAGCGCAGATCAACATCACGAAGCCCGCGCTGTATCGACTCATGAGTATCCTCCTCCTCGCGAGCCTGCGATCGTCAGGCCGTGCAGGGCGAGCTGTCTGGCAAGCTCGGCATCCTCGAGGGCCTCCTTCGCGCATCTGGCTGCGCGTGAGTGGCACGGCACCGCAATGACCGAGGCGGCTGCGTATCCCTCCGGGTTCTTTTGCGGCGGGCTCACGTAGCACTCCAGTCGTAGACGGCGTCTTCGGCGATGCCGAGCGCGAAATCGCCCCGCCGTGCCGGATCCTGGGATGGAGAAGACGGCCGTGGACGGAATGAACGGTGGAGAGATCGCGGAACATCGGGAAACCTCCTTCTGCGAGACATAGCGGGCGCTGGACCGCGAGGTCCTGCCTGTGAACACAGGATTTCCGGCGGCGCGCGCGGAGAAATTGCGGATTCCCCGATCGACCGCCGCGTCGCGCGCCCGAGGAAGGGACCCCAGCGGAACGAGCCGCTCGTCCAAGAGCGGATCCCTGGCTCACAAGCAAGGGTACGGCGTGGCGCCGTGGAGCCGTTCAGAGCAAGGACCTGGCGGGGCGGACGCCGAGGTTATTGCTGCGATACCCTTCGGCGTGTCCGCTTCGGAAGGCCGATCGGGCGCGCCGCGCAGCGTAGTAAAAGGAGCCGCCTCGGTTCAGGCGGGTCGCCGGACTATCGCCCTCCACGTCCCTCAATCCGTCCCCTTCATCGGGACTCAGGAGGTAGCGACCGTATCCGTCACGGCACCATTCCCAGACGTTTCCATGGACGTCGAATAGACCAAATGGGTTGTCGCGGTACGCGCCCACGGGAGAGAGCGATACGAACCCATCGTCGAAGTCGCCCTCCTGACGCCCCCATTGAGGGTACCTGGCTTCCACAGCCAGATCGAGAACGTTGGCTGCCCCCTGCAACGTCGACGCGTCGCTCCCGGTCCACCACGGCGTGTCCCGCCCGCCGCGAGCGCCGTGTTCCCACTGTGCCTCCGTAGGGAGACTCAGACCATGGCGCTCAAGGAGAATTCGGCTCATCTCCCAAGAGACGTTTTCCACCGGATGGGTTCTGCCGATCGCCAGCGGCGCTCCATCATATGTTGATCCGAGTTCAAACCAGCCCGGGTCTTCGCCTCGGCCCAGACGCGCCCACTGGCCCTTGGTCAACTCGTGTCGCGCCAAAAAGTACGGCTCGAGTGTCACTTCATGCACCGGCGACTCGTCCGGAGACGCAAGCGGATCGAAGTTCAGGGCTGCCGGATCCGATCGCTGTGCCCCCATCAGGAACGTGGCACCCGGGACGAGGACGAACACGATTCCCGTGCTGTCTTCAACCGTGATCGAGCCGTCTTCCCGTGGCATCGGGATCTCGATCGTCGCGGGGTCGATGCCGGACGATGGATCCCACGCCGACCGCAGGTGGTAGAATTCCCAGAGTTTCGTCACCGGGTTCATTCCGATCGGCACCAGGCCGATCTGCGGCTTCAGATCGATCGGGTGCTCGCGGTACTGCGTGCTCGCCACCACCCCATCCGCCTCCTGAATCGCCCACCGAGCGTCCTCCCAGCTTTCGAGCCCCTTCGGATGCTCCCGCGTGAGTTCGCCGATCTGCTGCGCCCAGGCCAGACGCTGCTCCACCGCCCGCTTCTCGTTCTCCTCGAAGCTTTCGATGTCTAGGAACAGCCGAAACAGCGTCTCGTGCAGAAACCTCTGAGACTCCTGCTCGGAACTCCAAGTCCGGCGGTGAGCGACCTCGTTTTCGAGGGACTGCAGTTGGGACTCGAGCGCCTCGAGCCGCGCTCGTCCTGCTTCCCCGGACGCCTCCTCGATCGCCGCCTCAATCTTTTCCCGGTACCCGCGATACGCAGTAGTCGCCTGGTCCCAACCCGGATCCTCTTCTCGTCGGCCCGGCTCCAGCGCCTCAGCATCCAGGCCGTTCGCGAAGCGAGCCCATGCCAGCGTGCGCAATACCATCGGCTCCGGGATCGACGTGTCGCCCGCGTCAAGCTTCTCTTTGGCCCTTTCGGCCGCCGCAATGGCCTCGCGCTCCTCACCGAAGATCCGCTTCGACTCGTCCGGATCGATCCGCGGCCATGCGAACTGAATCAGCGCCTGTGCCGAGGCGTCGACCAGTTCCTCTGACAGCGGACGTGCGGCGAACTCCACGACGCCTTCCCGCACCTCCTGCGCCCGCCGGAGCGACGTCACCTTGCGCTTCAGCGCCTGCATCTCCAAGAATCGCGGAGGCATTTTCAAGGCCTGCTCGGGCTCCTCCTCCGTCAACTGCGAGGCCCGCGCCTCGAGGTCCTCAATCGTTTGGCGGAGTGTTGGCTTGAGGGCCGCCAGCTTCGCCGCATCGTCGCCGAGCCAGCGGTTCATCGCCTCGATCTTTTCGGGCCACGCCGGATACAGCTCCTTCTCCTTTTCGAGCGCCTTCTCCAGATGGACCACGCCCGCGAGCTGGTCGAACTCCGCCTTCCGTGCCCGCACTTCCTGCTCGTTCGCCAGCGCCGCCTCCCGCTCGGCCAGCGCCCAGATTGAAAGCAGGAGCACCGCCACGAGCGCCGCCGCGGCCGTCGCGGCCACCGCCTTGTTGCGCACCATCCACTTCTTGAGCTCGGCGATCGGTCCAGACTCGTGTGCCGCCACCACGCGGTTCTCGAGGAACGCGCGCAGGTCCTGCGCCAGCGCGGTCATGTCGGCGTATCGATCCCCGATCCTCCGCGCCATGGCCTTCTCACAGATTGCGGTCAGCTCGACTGGGATGCCTTTCCGGATCTCGTGGATGGGTTTCGGAGGGCCCTCCAGCACCTTCGCCAGGATTGTGCGCGCGGAGACGCGCGCCCCCGGATTGACGTATGGCATCCTTCCCGCGAGCAGGTGGTAGAGCATGGCGCCGAGGGCGTACACATCGGAATGCGGCCCCATCTCCTCGATCCGCCCTTCCGCCTGTTCGGGCGGCATGTACGCGGGTGTTCCGACCACGTCGCCATCCACCGTCACCAGCGGGGCATCGGGCGCCGCCTGGGCGGCGTCCCTCCGCTCGCTGCCGATGAGCGACGAGACCTCGACGCGCGAGATGCGCAGGTCCTTCCGGTCCTCGCGCCCCAGGACCTTGGCGAGCCCCCAGTCCATGACGTACACCTGGCCGTGTTTCCCGGCCATCACGTTCGCCGGCTTCAGGTCGCGGTGGATCACCCCCTTCTCGTGCGCGTACGCCATCGCCTCGCAGACGCGGAGCAGGGTGCCGAGCGCGCGCGTCTCGTTCCAACCATCGTCGCTCGGATCGTGCACCCGGTCGAACATCGAGCGCAGGTCCTCCCCCTTTACGAACTTCATCGTGAAGTAGAGGCGGTCCTGGTCGTCGAGCCCGATGTCGTGGACCGGGACGATCCCCGGGTGGTCCAGCTGGCTCGTAACCTGCGCCTCCTCCAGGAAGCGGCCGAGCGACGCGTTGCTACGCAATGGCGTGGCCGCCTCGTGCGCGAGGATTACCTTCATCGCGAGCGTGCGACGCAGGTTCCGGTCGCGGATCCTGCGGATGACACCCATGCCGCCCTGCGCCACCTCTCCCTGATCCTCGAATCGCGCGGTGGGCGGCCCGAGCTCGCGCACCTGCTTCAGGAACGCCTCCCACGCCGCCGGATTACCGCCGGAGAACGCCTCAGAGAGCGTCACCTCCTCGAGGAACCCTTCCTCCAGGCTGCCGGACGACTCGTCGGCATGATCGAGAAGGCGCAGAACTCGCGCGCGGAGTGCCTCGTCGTCCGGGCAGCGCTCCTTCAGAAAGATTTCGCGCCGCTCCGGGGGCGCCTCGCGCGCGGCGGCGAACAGCTCCTTCATCCGCCGGAACATGCTGGCATCTTCGTCGAGCATGGCGCTTCCCTCGATCGCGGGCGGCGATTGTAGCGCACAGAGCCCTGATGATAGGACCAGCAAAGCGCGTTTCTTCCGGAAGCCGACATCCGTGAGTCCATGTCCGGTCGCCCGTTGTGGGCGAGGGATGGTGCTCTGGGTCACCGAAAGTGGCCGTGGGGCGGTTCGGGTGGCGGGATGCGGCTGGCCGCCGGCGCGAGCGCGGGCAGCAACAGGCACGCACGGACGTTGGGAATTCGTTCACCTGTTGCTCGTTTCGAGGTCGATCTGAAGATGTGCGGGCCGGCGCCGGTCCAGACCCGCGGTGGACCCGCGTTGCGCTCCGATACAAAAGCTCGTGTGCGTGCCTTTCGCCCTCAACGCTTCACGCGGGTGCCGTTCCAGGAACCGCTCCAGCCGCCCTTCGAACCGTAGCGCCAGCGCCCGCTGAACGACTGGCCGTCTTCCGACAGCACCAGTTCCAGGTCGCCCGCATCGTGGTCGGGACCGTACGTGGGGCTTTCGGACCAGGTGCCCGTCATCACGTTGCCTTCCACGAAACCAGTGATCTTGCCCTTGTCGTGGGTGTAGGCCCCCGACACCGAAAGTCCGCCCTGGCGCAGGTCCATGGTGCCCCAGTTGGTCTTCCAGGTCCCGTTGAAGCTCGTCAGCGCCGGCACCGGCTCGGTGATGCTGCGCGCGCAGATTTCCGCCCGGATTGCATGGCGCAGAAGGTCCGTCTGCGCCGTTCGCGCGCGCTCTTCCAGCTCGGCGAGTTCCTTGCGGGCGGACTCCAGGTCGGGCGCCGCAGAGAGGCAGGCCGACGAATCGTCGAGGCGTGCCTGGAGTCGCAGTTGCTCGGCATCGAGACGTTCGAGCGTGGACACGAAGCGGGTGCGATGCTCCGCGCTGGGCAGGTCGAGCCCGATGAGCACCTCTCGCACGGTCTGGAGCTGGGCCAGCTTCGAGTCCACCAGCGGGGTCAATGCCGCGCCGCACTTGCCGGTCAGCGAGCGCGCCAGGTCTTCGGCCGAAGCCAGCCGCGACAGGATTTCCCGCCGTTCCCCGGTCACGGAGTCCAGTTCTTCCAGCAGGATGCGTCCCTCCTCGACCTGCTCGCTGATCCGATTCGAAACTTGTGCCCAGGCCGCTCCCGGAATCGGAGGCGGCCCGGTCCTCTGCAGGCCCAGCCACAGACCATTGACCACGTTGGCGGTGCGGAAGGCCTGCTCGGCCAGATCCCGGGCGCTGGCCGCGGCCGACTGGGCGCGCGCCTGCTCGCCCGCGGTGCAGGCTTCCTCGGCCAGCTGGATGGCGGCCTTCGAACTGCCGTCGAGTTGGCCCACGTCCCCGCGGGCCATCGCGATCAGGTCGTTGGCGCGCGTGACCTGCTCGGCCGCGTCACGGCACCATGAGTCGACGCGATCCAGCGTGCGATCCAGACCCAGGCGTTCGATCTGCGCGGCGACCAGCACCAGCTGTTCGTACGCGATCCCAAGCGCGTTGACACTGGAGCGATTCAGTTGATCGGCGCGGGAGGCGCTGTCCAGGAAGGCCCGATCGATCTGCTCCAGATCGCGCAGACACAGGGAGCCGGCGTCGTCCAGATGGTCGGCGCAGGCCGTCCCCTTGACGAATTCGACGAGCTGCTCGAAGGACTGGCGCAGCTCACGCTGTTCCTGAATCTCCGCGGCCACCCGGGCCAGCTCACCCCGCAGCTGTTCGAGTTGCCGCCTTGCGGTGTAGATCTGCGTCACGGAGGCCAGGTAGCTGGCCGCCACGGCGCGGACCCGATTCCGCTGATTCGACCACTCGCTGAAATAGGGAAAGTCCTTCTGGTTCAGCTCATGCTGGGCGTAGTCGGTCAGCATGGCGCGCAGCTTTCCCAGGTTGAACTCGGTGGCCCGCAGCGGGTCGAGATGATCGATGCGCAGGTAGGCCGACAGGAAATGGTCCACCGCGCCGTCGCCGAGCAGATCCTCGTCCTGCTCCATGAAGTTCGCCATGGTGTCCAGGTTCTGCTGCACCGCGAACTTGGTGAAGGCCGTGGCGATGTCGTTCAGTCTCTTGGCCGTGGTCCAGAGCGCGGCCCCGATGGGGCCGCCGGCCAGGCCGATGGCCACGTCGGTGAGCGTTCCGCCGGCGATCTCGACCGCCTTCCAGCTGTCCCCTTCAAGCGCCTCCTCGACCGCCTGGATCGCAGACAGTGCCTTGTCCAGGTGCTCCAGGCTGCTCAGGAAGGCCTGGCTGCCGGAACCCGTCTCGGCCGCGAAGGCCTGGAAGAGCCGGTGCGGCTGGCTGAGCGCCCAGCCCTTGAGCTTGTCGCAGCCGTACTTGGCCACCAGCTGCCGGAGGGCCTGGGAGGCGTCGGGCGCGGCTGCAAGCGGACTGGTGAACGAGGCGGCCAGCAGGAACGGGATCACCAGGGTGGCCTGGATGCGCTTCATGACGGTGCCTTTCGGTCGGGGGGCGGGATTTGGGGCCGGAACAGGCCGGGTCCGCTGAGTAGGAACGGAACCGCGGGGGGGCGCGAGAATTTGGGAGGCGCTTTCTTGCGAGGCGTCAGATCCAGACATCGCTTTCGGCGGTCCGTTCGGTGACCTCCTCCCCGGTGTTGATCACACCCCGGGGCTCGATGACCAGCACGTGGCACAAGGAGTCGGCCCGCGGCAGGTGCTCCACGCCCTTCTTCACCACGTACAGTTCGCCGGGGGCGAGTTTCACCCGGCCATCGCGAAACTCGAGAGTGAGTTCGCCGTCCAACACCAGGAAGGCCTCGTCGGTGCCGGCGTGGCGGTGCCACTCGAACTCGCCCTCCAGCTTCGCGAGCTTGAACTGGATCTCGTTCATCTCGGCGATCACCTTGGGCGACCACTGGTCGCAAAAGAGCGCCAGCTTCTGCGAGAGGTTGATCGGTCGATGCTCCATCAGATATCTCCGTGGCAGGACTCGCCGAGCACGGCGCGGATCCCCAGTCTGTCAGCTTCTGGATTCGGCCGGTTGCGGGAGGTCGCGGTGATTCTGGCGCGGCCGATCACACGTCGTGCGAGCCGCCGGCCCGGGGCTCGCCGAGATGCTCGACGATCTTCTTCCAGGTCAGCTTCCGCGAGTGCCAGCGCAGGTCCCGGTCGCCGATCCCGTGCCGGCTCTCTGGATAGAGCATGAGATCGAAGTCCCGATCGGCCTTTTGCAGGGCGAAGATGAGCTGCATGGCGTTCTGGACGTGGACGTTGTCATCCATCACACCGTGGGTGATCAACATGTGCCCTTTGAGATTGGCGGCGGCCTTGATGACCGAGGCGGCCGCGTATCCCTCCGGGTTCTTCTGCGGCGTGCTCATGTAGCGCTCGGTGTAGATCGTGTCGTACATGCCCCAGTCGTAGACGCCGCTTTCGGCGATGCCGAGCGCGAAGCGGTCGCTGTGGGTCAGCGCGAAGGCGGTCATGAAGCCGCCGTAGCTCATGCCGGTGATGCCGACCCGTTGCCGGTCGGCCCACGGATGGGCGGTCAGCCAGTCGACCGCGTCCTCGAGATCCCTGAGCTCCTGGACGCCGAGCTGCCGGTAGCACTGCTCGATGGCCTGGTGCCCCTTGCCGCTCGCGGTCCGCACGTTGACATGGAAGACGATGAAGCCCTCCTGGGCCAGGAACTGCTCCCAGGCGCTCCCGCTCCAGCGGTTGCGCACCGTCGGGGCATCGGGGCCGGAGTAGGTCGGCAGCCAGACCGGATGGGGCCGATTGCGCCGGAGCGGGTTCGGCTTCAAGACGGCGGCATCGAGCAGGAAGCCGTCGCGGGCGCGGATCTCGACCAGTTCCCACTTCGCGGCCTGATAGGTTTCGAGGTCCTTTATGGTGGCCGCGCCCAGTTCCCGCACGAACTTGCCGTCACCTTTGAACAGGCTCACCGAAGGCGGCGTCGAAAGGCTCGAGAAGCGATCGATGAAGTAGCTTCGATCGTGGTTGAAGGCGACCGAGTGCACCCCGTCGCCTTTGGTCAGACGCTCGAGTTTGCGGCCGTCCAGCCCGATCCGGTACAGGTTGTCGTTGACCGCGCCGTCCTTGGTCGCGGTGAACCAGAGCAATCCGCGCTCCTCGTCGACGTCCGCGATGCGGCGCACCGACCAGTCGCCCGCGGTGACCGCGCCCTGCAGTTCGCCGTCCTTCGAGTAGTGATACAGATGCCGTTGATCGGTGCGGTCGCTGAACCAGAGGAAGCTGCCGTCCTCGAGCCAGCGCGGCGGGTCGGGCCGTTCGGTCCAGGTGTCGTTCTGCTCGTGGATCAAGAGCTTCTGCAGGCCGGTGCCGGGCGTGAAGGCGAGCAGGTCGGCGAAGGTCTGGGTTCGATCCTGGACCACGAACAGCAGGCGGTCGTCCTTCCATTCGACCCGCACCACGAGCGGCTCTTCCGCGGCATAGGCCGATAGATCGGCCCATTCGATCGCTCCCGAGCCGATCTCGATCACGCCCAGCCGGACGATCGGGTTCGGATCGCCCGCCTTGGGAAAGCGCGTGATCTCGGGCTTGACCCGGAACGTGTCGGGCTCGATGTGATCGATCACGGTGAAGTCGTAGACGTTCGACTCGTCCAGGCAGAGCAGGGCGACGCGGGTCGAGTCGGGACTCCACCAGAAGCCCTTGAAGTTGCCGCGCCCGTAGACCTCTTCCTGATAGACCCAGTCGAGTTCGCCGTTGAATTGCGAGGGGCCGCCGCCTTTGGTGAGCGCCCGATGTTCCTTGGAGACGCCTGGTTCCAGCGAGACGAGCCGCAAGTCGTGATCCCGCATGTAGGCCAGGAATTGGCCGTCGGGAGACAGGTCGAACAGCGATGGAGCGCCGCCCTCCGCTTCGAACTCCACCCGCTCCGGCAGGCCGTCCCGGATGATCCAGTATTTCCCGCCGCGCCCATGGAGCCGCACCTTGTCGCCGGCTCCACTGTCCAGCTTTCGGTCGAGCACGCGTTCGGCCGCGGCCGCGTCGAAGCCCTCCAGTTTCAGGAAGGCGTCGAGCAACGCCTGCTTCGCGGCCTGCGCCTCCTCGTCCGGCGGGTCGTCCGGTTTGGAAGCATCGAGCGCCTTGCCGGTGCGGAGATGGTAGGCGCGGTCGTCCGGGCCGAGCAGCCGCTCTCCGTCCGCGGCCCATCTCCAGTTCGGGGCGCGGCCCGAGAAGTTGACGCGCTGGGCCTGGTCGCCGCGGCCCGAGACCTGCTCGAGCGTCAGCTTCCGGTTCGATTCGCCGGCAACCGCCGAACAAGCGAAGATCGGCGGGAGGAGGAACAACAGCACTGGATTCTTCATGGGGCCGATTTCAGCAGGAGCTCGCGCGCCACGCCATATCGAATCCCCTTTCCGCTGACCCGGGCTGTCTGGGCCTGAAGCTGCGTGAGCGCGGCCGCCACGCAGGCCAGGCCGGCGGGCAGGATCTCGGCCCGGTCGGCCTCGATCGGCAGGAGACGGCGCTGTTTCAGCGGGAGGTTGTGAAGGCGCAAGGCCCACTCTCGCGCGGCGCTCCTCGGGAACCGATGTCCCTCCGCGCGCTTTGGATCGAATGTCGCGAGCCTCAGATCGAGGCAGGCCAGATTGGTGGCGGTTCCGCCCAGGCAGACGACCTCCGGCGCTTTGCGGGCCAGGCCGGAGGGAAAGCTCGAGAGCTCCCGCTCGGCGCGATCCCAGAGCGCCGAAAATCCGCCGCTCTCGACCGGCGGGGCGCCGTCCAGACCAAGATACAGTTCGGTCAAGACGACCGCGCCGACCGGCACGGAAAAACGCAGGGCCCCCGCCCGCCCGGCGAGCTCGGTGCTGCCGCCGCCCACGTCGACGATCAACGTTTCGGCGCCGAAGCCCTCGCCGACGACCGCCTGATGACCGAGGCGGGCCTCGTCGGCTTCGGAGATGACCTCCACCTGAAACCCGGTTTCCCGGGCAACCTGCGCGATGAACGGCTCGCTGTTGTTCGCCCGGCGCAAGACGGCCGTTGCGACCACCCGGCAGGAGGCGCCGTCGACGCCGTGCTCGTCGAGCAGGGCGGCGAAACGCAGCAGCGCTTCCAGGGCGCGCCGCATCCCCGCCTCGCAGAGCCCGCCCGAGCGGGCCAGCCCGGCTCCCAGACGCGTGGTCTCGCAGAGATCCTCCATGACCAGAAGCCGCCCGGACGAGTCCAGCCGGGCGAGCAGCATCAGCGCGGTGTTGGTGCCCAGGTCGATCGCGGCCACGGGAGTCGAGTGGGAAGGCATGCCGGCCATCGTACCGGGCTTTTGCGGGGAATTTGGCTGCCGGGCGACGACAACAGCGGAGGAAATGGTGCGACGAGAAGTGCAGGTGTTCGGGGAGGGTATGATGGGCGGCGTGGATGGCGTGGCGATCAGTTTGGTTTTGGGTTCGGCGCTGTGGGTGCAGGCGCAGCCAGCGCCAAAGGAGACGGCCGTGGCGCCGGTCGTCGACGTGGAGCCGGAGATTCCGGTTCCGCGGACGGAAAACGACAAGCTGCGCTGGGTCGGTTCGTTCGACAAGGCCCGGGCCGAGGCCGCCCTGCGCAACGTGCCGATCCTGGTGGTGCTCGGCGAAGACAAGAACACCGGTCTGAGCAGCATGCTTGGAAAGGTCTTCTTCCAGCAATCGTTCGCCAACGAGGCCCGGGATTCGATCGTGCCGCTGATCGCCATGAAGGGGCTGGATCATGACGGCGACGAGCAGCTGGTCGGCGGAGAACCGGTCAAGATCTGCAAGTTCTTCTCGGTGCCTTGCAAAGAACACGACGAGAGTTTCGAACGGCTCTGGAGCGGAATGGTCTTCCGCAGCTACTGGGGGCCGATCATGATCCTCCTGCGCCCCGACGGCAGCGAGATCCTGCGCATCGAGGGGAGTGAACATGGGCAGGAGAGGATCCTGGAGGAGATCGGCTACGCCGTGAAGCAGGTCGGCCCCGGACTCGGTGAGAGCGAGTATCGCAAACAGATCGACCGCGTGGTCCGGGCGCGGAAACTCCTGTCGGCCGGCCAGGTGCAGAAGGCGCTCAAGGAACTCTCGCGTCTCGAATCCGCCGGAACCGAGGGCTTCGTCGAATTCGAGCGGCGCGAACGCGAGAAGATCGACGCCGAGGGCCAGGCCGCGCTGACTGCCATCGTCGAGAATGCGAATCCCGAGCACCGCAGCCGGACGCAGAACGAGCTGCGAGCTCTCATCCGCGCCTATGCCGGACTACCCGTCGAGGAACAAGCCCAGGCCGCTCTGGATCAAATGGATCAGACGCGGTGAGTTCCTGGCAACGCTGAGATCGAGCGCGCCGTTCTTCGAGGGGCTCCCAGGTCAGGAACCGCCGAGCGTCATCGTGTGGCTCGCCGTCGCGATGACGCCCGATGTCTCGTCGCGCGCGGTCGCCTCGAGACGGTCGTCACCGCGTGGATCGCTCGCCTCCGACACGACGTCGAGCGCCGGATCGGCCAGCTTGAACGCCTGCGGGTCCGGCATCGATCCGCCGGCGCGCGCGCAGTCGGCGAGATCGAACATCCACGGTCCCGCCGGGTTGGACAAAGCGCCTGCTCACGACGACGGAAATCGGGATCAGATCGTCACTTCGTGACTGGCGGGCGGCAAGGTCGACGCTACACTTAGGAAGTGTAAATTCCGAATTGAGACTCAAAATGGAATCAGTCCGCCGCTTTTTTGATCCCCCGAAGGCCAGCTTCTTCTTGTTCGGCCCGCGCGGAACGGGCAAGTCGACGCTCATGCGGGAGCTCTTCTCCGAGGCGCTGTGGATCGACCTGCTCGAGCCGGACGTCTACCGTACCTTCGCCGCGCGGCCCGAGCGGCTCCGCGAGCGGGTCGAGGGGCGGCGGCCCGGCGAGGACGTGGTGGTCATCGACGAGATCCAGAAGGTGCCGGAGCTGCTCTCCGCGGTGCATGCGCTGATCGAGGAGAAGCCGGGAGTCCGCTTCGTGCTCACGGGATCCAGCGCGCGCAAGCTGAAGCGCAGCGGAGTGGACCTGCTGGCGGGGCGTGCCGTGGAGCGGCACCTCCATCCATTCATGGCCGCCGAGCTGGGGGAGCGCTTCCGCCTCGAGCAAGCGCTCGAGGAAGGGATGGTCCCGCTGGTGACCGAGTCCGCGGATCCGGCCGACGTGCTGAAGAGCTACGCGTCGCTCTACCTCCGCGAGGAGGTGCAGATGGAGCGCCTGGTCCGGCGGGTCGGAGACTTCGCGCGCTTCCTGGAGGTCATCAGCTTCTCCCACGGTGCGGTCCTGAACATCGCCAACGTGGCCCGCGAGTGCGAGATCGAGCGCCGGACCGTCGCCGGCTACATGGAGATCCTCGGCGACCTGCTCCTCTCGTTCCGCCTGCCGGTGTTCACGAAACGCGCGAGCCGCGCCACCGCCTCCCACCCCAAGCTGTATCTGTTCGACTGCGGCGTTTTCCGATCGCTCCGGCCGAAGGGGCCGCTGGACCGTCCCGAGGAGATCGAGGGCGCCGCGCTCGAGGGGCTGGTCGCCCAGCATCTCCGCGCCTGGAACGACTACCGCGGCGGCGAGAACCAGCTCGCCTACTGGCGCACGAGGTCCGGCGTCGAGGTGGACTTCGTCGTTCACGGTCCCGACGGGTTCCTCGCCATCGAGGTGAAGAACGGGAAGACGATCCGCCCCGCCGACCTCCGGGGGCTGAAGACGTTTCACGTCGACTACCCGCAATGTACGCCGATCCTCCTCCATCGCGGCCGCGAGCGATTGAAGCAGGACGGAGTCCTCTGTCTCCCCTCCGAGGAGTTCCTGAGGGAGGTGCATCCCGACCGGCCATTGCTCGAGGCGGTCTGACCGGCGGGCGAATCCGATTGCTGAGAGGGCGGAGCTCGGTCGCCCTTGCAGCGCTTTTTGCTGCGCCGTCAGTCCTGCTCGGCCGCCGCCACCCGCTCCGCGCTGGCCCGCTTGAGGGCCGTCGCGAGCTTCTTCGGGGACGGTGCCTGATCCTTGAACTCCGCCAGGGTCTGGCCGCTCGGATCCAGCAGGACGACCTTCGATTCGAACGTCGCGGTCCGCGAGACGCGCTCGAGGTAGTCCTGGATCGCCTTGCGGTGCGCCGGCTGGCGCCCGAATTCGGAGCAGCCGAAGCAGATCTTCTCGCAGACGAACTCGCGGGCCAGGCCGATCACGTTCTCGTCCGTGAAGCAGTTCTTCTCGATCTGCCGCGAGCGCTTGCAGTCCTGGTCGGTGATGCTGTGACCGTTATAGAGGTAGACCAGCACCGGCCGGCCTTGCTCCGGCACCGAGGTGTTCCAGTAGAGGTTGCCGTCCTGGCCAGGAATGAAGTCCGGCCAGCCGCCCGTCGTCGGACCGTTGCCCCCGCCGGTTTGTGGACCACCTCCCCCCGTGGTGGGTCCGCCCGTCGAGGGTCCGCCCGTCGCAGGCCCGCCGGTGGCTGGTCCACCCGCGGCCGGTCCGCCGGCCGAGAAGGAGGCACCGCCTCCTCGTCCGGGGCTTCACCCGGCCGACAGGTCGGGCATGAAGCCCACGAAACTCAGAACGCTGACCGCCGCGACCCAAGCTGACTTCATCATTGGGATCACCTCTCCGAGAAGACATCGGGGCTGGCAGGGACGGCCCCGACCTGGCTGTAGGAGCCCCGCCAGCATAGCAGCTTCGGCGCCGGCGGGCCAATGCTCGTTCAGAGACCTTCCAGGGCCAGATCGATGCGCTCTTGAATCGTCTCCAGCCGGCCGAACTGGCGGGCGAGCTGCTGGAGCTGCCGCCGCGCGCCGGCGGAATCCTCAGGATTCGATTCCATCGCTTCGAGAATCTCATCCAGCTTCTGGAGACCCTCGCGCTCCAGCCGATCCAGGGCCTTGCGCGCCTCCATGGCCAGCACCGGGGTCTGATCCGGGAACTTCCGGGCGTCGCCGCCCAGTTCGATCACCTCGAGGTACTTCGCGATCGCGGGAGCGATCCGGCCGGCGGCCCGGGCCGCGTCGCCGGCCTCGAGCGCGCGCGAAAGGGCGCGAGTCTTGACCGGAGCCCGCACCGGACCATTCTGTTGGAGCGCCTGGTCGATCATCTGCTGCAATTCCAGGAGCCCCTCCTTCGGCTTCAAGGCCAGCCCCACGCGCGAGACCAGCGTCGTCCCCTCGGAGTCCTTGAAGGTCAGGACCGGCGTGTAGCTGATCTCGATCCGGAACTTCTCGTACTCCTCCTGCTCCGGCCCGTGGGTCTGGTTCTCATCCTGCACGGACTTGATGAAGTCCGACAGCAGCACGAAGTTCTCCCGCAGCAGCGTCCGGTACGTCGCGGTCCCCGGCTCCTCCCCCGCCGAGAGCGTCGACATCGCGCGCCGGACCGCGTCCGACACGTGACACTGCCCCTCGTTCTGCCAGCCGGTGTAGACGAGGAGCGGCTTGCCGGTCTCCTTCGACAACCGAATGGCGTACTCCCAATCGGTCGTGTACGGAACGCCCTCGGCCCATTCGTTTCCCCGAGCCAGCGGCGCACCCAGCAGCACGCTCAGCAGGAACATCAAGCGCTTCCGTCGCATGTCCTCATTCGTCCAATCCGAGCTTCTTCAGCTTGGGCGCGATGATGCTGCGGCAATACGGCTGCCGCTTGTTCAGCCGATAATACTCCTGATGATCATCCTCCGCGGGATAGAACCGGTCCGCCGCGGTGATTTCGGTCACGATCGGAGCGGAGAACTCCCCCGAAGCGTCGACCTCCTGCCGCGATGCCTCGGCCGCAAGGCGTTGCTCCTCGGAGTGATGGAAGATCGCCGAGCGGTACTGCGTGCCCACGTCGTTCCCCTGCCGGTTCAGGGTGGTCGGATCATGCAGCTTCCAGAACCACTCGAGCAGGGTCTCATACGCGATCCGCCGCGGGTCGAAGCGGACCTGGACCACCTCGGCATGGCCGGTCTCGCCGGTACAGACCTGCTCGTAGGTCGGATCCGGCAGCGTTCCGCCCATGTATCCGGAGTTCACCTCGGAGACTCCGTCGAGCTGTTCGAAGACGGCCTCCACGCACCAGAAACAGCCGGCCGCGAAGGTGGCGAGTTCCGATCCGGAGCCTGAGTCGGGTTCGTGCGCATCGGTCATTGAATCGGTTTCCAGGGAGTCGGTTTCCAGCGCCGGCTCTGACTCGGAGCTCTTCGCGCCCTTTGACGGCGCGCTGTCCTTTGCGCAGCCGGTGACGAAGAGAGCCAGGATCACGGTGAGGGAGAGCTTGTCGATCATGTCCGTCCTGATTAGCTTCTCCAGCGGGCGGAGCACGCCGAAAGCGCTACTTGCCGGGGCCCATGTAACCCAGCTCCTTGAATCGATTCAGGATCTCCTCGCTGTTCGGCTGCCATGCGTCCGGAAACTGCTTCTCGGTCGTGCGATACCATTCGAGCACCTGCCGCTCGAGGCGCTCCTTCAATTCCTGGAAGCTCTCGCCGAGCGGCTGCTGCTCCCGCGGGTCGCCGTTCAGGTCGAACAACAGGCTGCCTTCCTCCAGCAGGCTGTGAACCAGCTTGTGATCTCCCTCCACCATGCCGGCCAGGCGGGATTCTGCCTCGCTGGTGTGGCTCTCGGTCGAGCAGAAGACCTGCTCGTGCCCGGCGACGTCGCCGTCCTTGGGCTGAAAGGTCGGCACCTGGGTGAACGGCGGCCGTTCGAACCCCATCAGACGCACGGCCGCATCGAACAGTCCGGCGGTGGACACCGGCGGGCCGACCCTGAGCCCCTTCGGGCGGCGGGGATCGATCACGATCAGCGGAACCCGCAGGACTTCCTCGTAGAGCGTCAGCCCGTGGCCCAGCCCGCCGTGGTCGAAAAACTCCTCGCCGTGATCGGACGTCACCACGATGACCGTGCGGTCGAGCAGGTCGAGCGCACGGAGGTGCTCGAGCAGCCGGGCGAATTGCTGATCCCAGTAGAAGATCTCCGCGTCGTACAGATCGATCAGATGCCGCCGCTCTTCCGGCGTGAACTCCCGCGGGATGGCGCCGGTCCGCCACAGCTCGGGCAGCATTCCCCCGAAGTCGCGCCGCTCCTCGTAGTCCGGACCGAAGTGCCGGCGGGCCTCGCCGGGCGCGCTGTAGGGCGCATGCGGCTCCATGTACTGGACGTAGCCGAAGAACTGGAACGGCCCGCGTTCCTCGATCCAGTGGAACAGATCCCGGTGAATCCCGCCCGCCTCCTCCTGCACCTCGTCGAAGAACTCGAAGCCCTGATCGAAGTTGACCGCGGCGCAGACCAGATGATTGGCGGAGAACGCGGCCGTGGTCACGCCGAACGTCTGCAGGTACTCGGGCAGGGTGGTGAGCTCGTCCACCAGGTAGGAACGGGTCTGACCCAGCACGCCATGGGTGTTCGGGTGCAGGCCGGTCAACAGCGAAGCCGTGGCCGGCAGGGTCCAGGAACAGGTGCTGTAGGCCCGCTCGAACAGCAACGCCTGCTCGGCCAGCGCGTCCAGGTTCGGACTGGTCCGGCGCGGGTAGCCGTAGCAGCTCAGATGGTCCGCCCGCAGCGTGTCGACGCACAGTACCAGCAGGTTCGGGTGCTCCCTGCTGGAGCGCCGGCGGGGAAGCGAAAGGCGGCGCTTCAACTTCAGATCCCACCAGGCGTACTCGCTGCGCGGACCGGGAGCCTCGAACAGGTGGCGGGTCGAAAACGCGAGTTCCACCCGCCGGCCGGCAAAGCGGCCGAGGTCGATCTCGGCGCGCCGGGTCAAGCGGTCGTAGATGACGATCTGCGGCAGATCCAGATTGATGAAGTCGGAGCGCACCGAGAACAGTTCCTGGCCGTCGACCGCGAGGCGATACTCCACGTTGCCCGGATCCTCTCCCTCGAAGCGCAAGTTGAAGGCCGCCAGGTCGAGGTAGGCTCCCTCGGGAATCTCCAGCGTGAAGCGGATGTCCGAGTCCGGCGCCGCCCGGATGACCTGCTTCACGGTCTCGGCCAAGGTGCGCGTCTCCTTGTCGAGGATGGGCGCGAACAGCTGCACCGGATTCTCCGGATCCTCGGCCACCACTTTGGCCTGATCGAACTGGCGGATCAGATCGAGCACCTCGTCCTCATACGGCAGCGGCGCAACCTGATCGGCCGGCACGGTGATGCCCTCGGAGAGCACCGCGGGGTCCGCGACGAACAGTTCCTCTTGCGCGGAGGCGGGTCCGGCCCGCAGCCCGAGTTCGACCCGCCGTCCCGCGTGCGCGCCGAGGTCGAACTCGATCCGTTGCCAGCCGCGCTCGGTCGCGTCGATCGACCGGCTGTCGACTACCGCGCCGTCGACCAGCAGCTCCAGGGTCGAGACCCCGGGCCGGATCGCCCCCAGCCGGCAGGCCAGCTTCGCCTGACGGTGGATCGGAACCGCCTGGTAACGGGCGGTCTTCCCGGGCGGGATCACCAGGCAGGACCGGGGAGTCAGCGCGAGTTCGCGATTGAGCTTGCGGACCGGCTCTTCGCCCGGCACGAAGCGGCCGATGAGGTCGGCCCGGTCGAGCAGCGCGATGCGTTTCTCGCGGACGACCGGTTCGGAATCCGAACCTCCCCGGGAACAAGCGGCGGCCAGAAGCCCAAGCAGCAGGAGGGCGCAACAGGTGTGGTTCCGGATCATTCGAACTCCGCGGCAGGATCGGGGGAGCATCTTATCGGATGCGCCAGGCACGAAGGTCGGGTTCCCGGCCACGATGCTCCGGATCCGTTCCGGTCAAGAACTCCCACCGCCGTGGACGAAGAAGGGGCTGCGCCCAGCTTTCGTTCGGAGTCGGACCTCCATGCCAGCAGCCTCCAATCTGAGCAACGACAAGACCTTGGACCTGAACGAAAACGAGTTTCTCCGGCTGGTCCTCGATTCCCTGAATCATCCGTTCTACGTCATCGACACGCGCACCCACGAAATCCTTCTGGCCAACCAGGCCGCCCGGGGACGGTTCTACCGGCCCGCGATGCGCTGCCATGAACTGACCCACCGCCGGCCCCGGCCCTGTGACGGCAAGGATCATCCATGTCCGATCGACCTCATCCGTGACACCGGGCAGTCGGCCGTGACCGAACACGTGCACTTCACCGATCGCGGAGAACCCCGCCACATGGAGGTTCACGCCCATCCCATCCGGGATGCGACGGGCGAGATCACGCGCATGATCGAGTACGCGCTCGACGTCACCGAGCGCAAACAGACTGAACGCCGGCTGGTCCTGGCGCTGGAAGCCGCGCAGGCGGCGGCCCGGGCCAAGGGGGAGTTCCTGGCCAACCTCAATCACGAGATCCGCACGCCCATGAACGGCGTGATCGGCATGACCCAGCTGCTCTTCGACACGCAGCTCGACAAGGAACAGCTCGAATTCGTCGAGGCCGCCCATTCCAGCGCCGAGTCGCTGCTCGGCATCCTGAACGGCATCCTCGACTTCTCACACCTCGACGCGGGCCGGCTCACGCTCGAGCCGGGTCCGTTTCTCCTCAGGGATTGCGTCGAGGAAGCTCTCGATGCCGTCGCCCGGACAGCGGCCGAGAAGGGGCTGGAGCTGACTCTGGGGCTGACGCCGGACCTGCCGGTCGCGGTCATCGGCGACCAGGCGCGGATCCGGCAAGTCCTCGTCAATCTGCTCGACAACGCCGTCAAGTTCACCGGACAAGGCTGGATCTCGGTGTCGCTCCGTCACCAAGCCGGCACGGGCGGCAGGCTCGCGCTCGAGTTCCGCGTGCAGGACACCGGCGCCGGCATCCCGCCCGAACGCCTGGAGGGCTTGTTCGAAGGGTTCACCCAGGTCGACGCCTCGGCCACGCGCCGCCACGGCGGCTGCGGGCTGGGGCTCGCGATCAGCAGGAAGCTCAGTGAACTGATGGGCGGCGGCATTCGACTGGAGAGTGAACTCGGCGCGGGCACCACGGTGACCTTCCAGATCGAGGTCGAGACCTGCTCGGAGTCGGTCAGGCCGTGACCGCGCGCCAGCGTACGCCGGCCAGCTTCAACACGGCGCTCCACTCTTCGGCCGTGACCGGCTGGACCGAGAGCCTCGACCCGCGCTGGAGCAACATCATCTCGCGCAGCGCGGCGACACTCTTCAGCCGCTCGCGGGTCAGCGGTTCGGGCAAGGCCCCAACAGGCTCGATGTCGACCATGAACCAGGTCGGCTGTTCCGGATCGCTTTGCGGGTCGTACCCCCTGGCCCGCGGGTCGAAGGCGGTGTGATCGGGATAACCGCCGCGCACCACCCGGGCCAGACCGACGATCGCCATCGGCTTCGCGTTGCTGTGATAGAACAGCACCCCGTCGCCCGCCCGGACGTCGTCGCGCAGCAGATTGCGCGCCTGGTAGTTGCGCACCCCGTCCCAGTGCGTGCGACCGTCCCGCGCCAGGTCGTCGAACGAATACGAGCCGGGCTCGGACTTGAACAGCCAGTAGTGTCGCGGGCGCTTCATCCGGAAGATCCTACTGAATCCGGCTGAATCGCATGAACTCGTGGCGCGCGTCAGCGAAAGATCACTGGATCTCCCCAGAGCGCCCAGTCTCCAGCGCTGTTCCCTCCGGGATCAACGCGCAGCTCGAAGCGTACGGCCTGCCCCGCGAAGGCGCTCAGATCGAGATCCCAGGAGCGCCATCCGGCAGGGATCGCCTGCCCCGCCCCGATCGCTTCCTCATGCACCAGTCGGCCGTCGATCAAGAGCTGAAAACGCACCCCGTCCGACGCCTGCCGTCCCTGCTGGAGACTGATGTGGGTCTCGAAACGCGAACCCCTGGAGAGCGGAACACGCTCCCAGACGACCGAACTCGGCGTGGGCGTCCGCTGGGGGCCCTGGACGGTCGGCCGCGCGAAGATCGAGGGAAGCTCGACGCCGCCAAGGGTCACAGAGGGCACGATTCGTACGGTGCTGGAGCGCGTCCCATCCTGAAGCAGTCGCGCCAGACGGAACGCCGGGGCGCCGTCGTCCGCCTCGAAGACCGCCACTTCACCGGCAAAACCCCGGTAGTCCCGCCAGTCTGGTGAGAGGATGAACGAGAGCAGCACGCCCGTCTCATCCGAGAAACCCTCGCAGAGCCGAGCCCAGCCGGACCGCAGCCGAACCCCGATGTAGGCCCAGCTGACCCGCTCAGGCTCGAAGGGACGGCTTCGGGCCGCGAGTTCCGCCAGCACGCCCTCGAGCCTCTTCAGCCGGCCGGCGCCGCCGGGACCGGATGGCTTCACGCGCCCGGAACTGATGATCACGAGCTGGGTCCCGGTCTCGGCGTCGCTCACCAACCGTTCGAACCGCGCGAGGTCCACGTCCAGTGCGCCCGGGTCGAGGTCGACGCAGAGGCGCTCTCCCGATTCCGGCTCCCGAAGCACCAGCAGCAGGCCGTGACGCGCGATCGAGTAGGTCGCGTCCCCCAGGAGAACCACCCGATTCAGTTCATCCCCGGTGGGCGGGTAGCGCGGAAAAGAAAGCAACTCGCCCCTGGCGGCGGCGATCACCGGCACCCCGGCGTCGTTCGGGTGGCGGCCGAGTTCGCTCGCCGGCAGGAACCGTTCGGTCAGCCGGAGCGCGGCCACGACCGCCAGCAGGCACACTCCGAGGATGATGGCCGTTCGCACCCGTCGGGCCTTTCAGTCCGGGAGCAGCGAGGCGACCGGCCCATGCGATGGAGCCGAGGCGAACACGAACTTCGAGCAGCGGTCGACCGAAAGCGGCAGCTCGGAGAGCAATCCGCGCGCCTGCTCGTAGTGCTCCGGCGCGCACTTGGCCTCGACCACCAGGATGCGCGCGGTGGGCGTCGGGAATCTGCAGCTGAGGTGCATCCGCCGGCGCTGATCCGCGCAGCGGAGTTCGCGGTCGAGGGTCACCCGGACCCGCCGGTCCGCGGTGACCAGGTATTCCCGGACGTAGCTGATCCACTGGGCCGGCTGCAGGCCGGAGAGCAGATCCTCGCGCCATGCGTCCGGCACGTGTTGCGCGAGCTGCTGAATGAAGGAACGGCCGCGCCGGCCTTCCAGCTCGAGCGGCTCGGTGATCACCGCGTGCTGCTTCCAGCCGAGCGTGTTCTCCCGCAGTTTGCGCTCGAGGATACCGGGCGCGCGATCGGTGGCCGATCCGTACCAGCGGAACCGGAGCTTCTCCCGGCGGCTGACGCCCGCCAGGTTCTCCTCCAGGGCACGGTTGCCGTGTGAGTCCAGGTAGATGCTCTGGACGCGCCGCTCGGGATACAGCACGCGCAGCCCCGAGCGGTGCAGGCGCAGCGCCATCCTGACCCGGTGGTAGGCCGATTGCTGGCAGACCAGCTTCAGCTCGTAACGCAGCGACGCCGCCCGGGCGGCGGCGCTACTGGCCCAGGATCCGATCGCGGTAGAGCTGTTCGACATCGATCTCCTCGGTCGCGACCTCGGTTCCGTTCCAGCTCAGGGTGCAGCCGGTCTGGCAGAGCGTGTTGCCCCGGCCGGCGTTCTCGATGGTGACCTGCGCCGCGGTCAGCTCGGAGGGTCCATACTCAGGTTTCTTGATGAAGGCCGCTAGGCCGAAGTTCCGCACGTCGCGCAGTTCGAAACCCTTGATCGTGACGTTCGAGCGGTCTTTGGAAGCCACGCCGATCGAGACGCCCTGGGCCCGCCCGCCGAGCACGCTCAGACGCGTGTCCTCGCCGGCCGAGATCGCCTTGTCGTCGAGATCGAGGAATTCGCAGTTCGAGAGTTCCACGTCGCTCCCGCTCAGATCGACTCCATCCGCCCGTCCATCCCGGAAGACGCAGTCCCGGATCGCGCCGGTCACGAAGTCTCCGTCGAAGCTGTCGGAAGCGCAGCCGGTGAAGACCACTCGCTCGAACAACAGGTCGGTGCCGAACACGTTCACGCCGTCCTCCGCCAGGGCTCCCTCCACTCGGCAGTCCTGGAGCGTCACCGGCGAGCGATAGAAGGTCAGACCGCCCGTGACCATCCAGCCGCCGCGCTTCACGGCATTGGTCTCGCGCACCACGACATGCTGCAGCACCGAGCGCTCGGACGCGTTCAGGACCACGACGCCGCTCCAGAAGTCGCTTCCGGGGCGGGGTCCGAGAATCACCGGCCGCTCCTCGGTGCCGTACATTTCCAGCGCGGATTCGGTGAGCAACACCGCCGCCTCATCGAACAGGAGTTCCGTACCGGGGAAGACCGTCAGGACCAGGCCCTTGGGAATGATCAGGTCTCCGTCGATCTCCCAGCGGCCCGGGCGGACGCGCAGGCGCATGCGTTCGGGATCCGGCTCGAGAAACGGATGGGCCGTCAGGAGTTCGTCCAACGTCGGAGGGGCCGGCCGGCCCAGCGGCTCCGGCGACAGACCGCGGCGGATCTCGAGCGGTTCCTCGCTGACCTGATCGGTGGCGATCGAACGGTAGAGCACGTGGATGTCCAGATCCAGGCGCGGTTGCTCGCGGACGCTGTCGCGGATGGCCTGCTTGATCTGACGCACGTTCTCGAGGCCGGCCAGGCGCTGATCGAGCGGGAATCGGAACCGGACGGGGACGCCCTGCCGGGGCAGCGCCAGCGCGCCCGCCGGCAGCGCCGTCGCGCCCGTCGCGCGGGCGTCGTGGTAGGGAGCCGCCGGAATCGTCCGGCCATTTTGGAAGCGGAAACCCTCCACGACGAACGGCGTGTCCGTGGTCGACCAGACGTCGACCAGGATGTGGTCATCGTCCAGGGCCTCCGGATCTTCGCCCGGATCATGAAAGGCGGCCAGGTTCAGGCCTCGAGCCGGGAACAGGAGCCGCCGCAGATGCACCTGCTGGGCGCGCAATCGCTGGAGCATCGCGGCCACCGAGTGGTCTCGAGGCAGGCTGCCCTCAGCGCGCAACGCCGCCTCGAAGCGCAGGAGCGGCTCCTTCAGTTCATCGAACAGACCATCGAGGTAACCCACGCTGCACAGCGGGCCGAGTGCGCGAAAGACCCCCTGGTAGTAGGCCGGGCTCCGGGAGAACTCCTGGATCAGGGGTGCCGGCAGAAGCGGCACGGGTCGGTTGGTCACGGCAGCCTGAGCCATGTTGTCGAACAGAATCGGTTCGAGTCGATCGGTCACCGGATCGACGTAGAAACGCAAATTGTGCCAGGCCAGTCCGTGATACACCTGGAAGAGCGACAGCAGGGCGTGCGCCGTCGCGAGCCGATCCACGTCCACCAACTGCTCGACGGTCTGACCTTCGAGTTCGCGGAACAGGAGCAGCGCCTCGAGCTGATCGGAGGTCTTGCTCGACAGCAGCACCCTGCGCTGCAGGGCGCGCAGCTTGTTGACGGCGCCCGCCAACTGCCGGCTCAAGGACAAAGAGGAGTTCAGCCGGTCCTCGCCGTAGGCTCGCACCGGCGCCGTCTTCAACCCTGTCGCGCTCTGGAGCCCCGCGGGGAGAGACAGGTTCCGATCCTCGAGATCGAGGCTGTGGGAGTGAAGTCGGGTCGTCCAGAAGGTGTCCTCGTCGAAACGAACGATCGGCCCCTCCCGGCGGCCCTGGGATTCGAGCAGTTCCTTGGAAAAGTGCTCCTCGAGGTAGTAGATGCCCGACGGGTGTCCCGCGATCTGCACGTTGACGAACGTGGACCGGGGTGCCAGAACTCCCAGACGGCGGCCCGCGGCCAGGAGCGTCCATTCCCAGAGGTGTCCGCGGGTCTCCGGCGCCTGGATCGAGAACACCCGCATGCCGAGCAGGCGGCCTTCCAGGAGGGCGATGCGCAGCGACCATTTGGTGGTCTGCACGTGATCGAGCAGATCGCCCTTGATCCGCACCCGGGCGGGATGGGTCACACCCTGAAACCGGATCCGGGTCTCGAGCTCGTGGCTGTCGTCCTGCACGATCAGGCCCCGATCCAGCGCTTCGGCACGGACCCGTTCGAGCTGCTCGAGCTGCTCGCCGGAGAGCAGCACCTCCAATGTGGGCAAGACGTCGAGGGCCGGCGCATCGGGCGGGTCGGCCTGCCGCGAGGGATCCGAGGGATCTGGCGGGTCCGACGTGTCAAGGAACGGCCGGGCTCCCGCCTGCTTCGCCTGCTCCGCCTGAAAAGGGTCGCTCGATTCGGATTGAAAGGGTCGGAACGGTCCCAGCAGGCAGCCGATCAGGATGCCGAGGCCCAGCAGGAGCAATCCCGGCCAGAACCCACGTTCGAACGATTCCCTGTGGAGCAGCATGGCGTCAATCCGTCAGTCCGTCAGTCCAGAGACGCGCCTTCGACCACGCTGACCGTGCCGCCGGGCACGATCTCACGGAAGCCCGCGAGCAGGCGCCCGATCAGGTCGGCCTGCTTCAGGTCGATAGCCAGGGTCACGTCCAGGAGTTCCGCGCCGCTGTCCACGCGGCGAAGGTCGACCCGGGTGGATTCGCCGCGCGCACAATCCAGCAGGCGCTCCAGCAGACTCTCGGGACTCTGGGATTCCTCGTGCAGTCCCACGCTCACATGCACCAACATCCGGCCGCCCGCCGCGGAGCGCCTCCGCAACTTGGAGAGCGTCAGATAGATCAGGATCCCGGTGAACAGGATCGTGGTGGCCAGCCGCTGATCGGCGCCGAGGCCGATGCCGAGCGCCACCGCGAGAAACAGGTAGGCCAGCTCTTCCGGTTCCTTGACCGGCGTGCGGAAGCGGATGATCGAGAGCGCGCCGACCAACCCCAGCGAGAGGGCCAGCGAGGTCTTCACCACGGAGATCACCAGCATGGTGGTGGCGGAGATGAACACGATCACCCGGGCCAGCTTGCGCCGGTCGGAGAGCACTTCTGAACAGCGCTGATAATGCCAGGCCAGAATCTGACCCAGCACCAGGACGATGGCCAGGTTGAGCAACACGGGACGTATGTCGAGGCTGCTCAGGGCGCCCTCGTCGAAGAGTTCACTCCAGTTCACGCGTGGGGGGCAGATTCTGG
>Ga0326597_10002836_pt1 | contig 25645 bp, 21 predicted proteins | sample RVTome_12_FD_203789 | JGI IMG/M metagenome (GOLD analysis project Ga0326597, IMG submission 203789) | Soil microbial communities from uranium-contaminated site in the Upper Colorado River Basin, Wyoming, United States - RVT100D185 | ecosystem: Environmental > Terrestrial > Soil > Contaminated >... | reverse complement strand
CGCAGCGGTTGCGCAGCTCCAGCCATTTGCGCTGGAAGTCGCGAATGCGCGAGCTGAGTATCGGGGCAACGGCGCCCCGGCGCGCGCGGTAAAGCTCGGCGATCTCGCGGTCGAGCGCGGCAAGCCTGGCCGATCCGCAGACGGCGCGCTCGCTCGGGAGCGAAGCCTGGGCGCAGTCGAAACTCGGATCGGCGACGGCGGGCTCGGGCGTCGGGGGCTCGGGTGTTGTCGGCGCCGGCGTGGCCGCGGCCCGGGCCAGCTCCTTCAGCTTGACGCGCGCGAGATCGGCGAACTCGCCGCTCGGATATTTGTTGAGGTAGCTCCGGAATGCGTCCGGCTCGCGGCTCGAGCTGATGGCGTTCCAGTAGGCGAGCTCGACGGCGAAGTCCTGGCCGGCCGGAGGCGCCGGCGGCTCGGCCGGCGGTGATGCGCCGCCGCCAGTCGTGGCCGCCACGAGCTCCCCCAGCCTGATCGTCGCCAGCGCGGCGAAATTGCCATCGGGAAACTTTTCCAGATAGCTGCGGAAGGCCGCCGGATTGTCGCTGTCGCGGATCGAATTCCAATAGGCAAGCTCGACCGCCTTGCCGCCGGCGGATGGCGTCCCGGCGCCCTCAACCGGCGTTGGCGCCGGCACCGGCTCGGCCGGCGCGGTTCCGGCGAGCGCAAACTCGTCGGTGATCTCGTCATAATAGGCCGGCCGCTGCTCGTGGGAGACGGTCGCGGCAAGCTTCTGCACGTCCTGGCGGACCTGGCGGGCGAGCTCGGTCACGGTCAGGCCGGGCTCCTCGAGCAGCGGCAGCAGGGAGCGGGTGAACACCGAATTGGGATCGGGGTCATCGTCGCCGAGGCGGTCGAGCGCGGTCTGGCCGACGCCGGCGGAATACATGATGAACGAGCCTTCCGGCGCCGCCATGCGCGCGAGCCCCCGCGTTCCGCCGAGGCTTCTCGTGCCCTCGGTCTCGAACGGGTTGTCGCGGCAGGCATCGAGAATGAGAAGCGCGATCTTGGCGCCGTGAGAGCGCAGCTGGTCGAGGACCGCATCAGCGGTGATCGACTCGGCGGCGACGAACTCCTCGTCGCCCGGACGGGCCTCGGGAATGTCGCTCGGAAGCAGGTAATTGCGCCCGTCGATGCGCACGCCGTGACCGGCGAAGAAGAACAGCGCCGTATCGCCCGCCTCGAGGTTCGAGGAAAAATCGAGGACCACGCGGTTGAGCTCGCGCCGGCGCGGGTTGTGCGACACCACGACCGCGAAGCCGAGCCGCTCCAGCGTTCGGGCGACGGCGTCGGCGTCGTTCACCGCCTTTAGAAGTGCCGGGACGTTGTCGTAGCGGTCGATGCCGACGACCAGAGCGCGCTTTGCAGCTTCCGCCGGCGGCGCGGCCGCGATCACCAGCGCGGCGATCAGAAAGAGGCTGCGAAGGCCCGGCATGTCGCTCTCAAATCCCGTCAATGAAGCGCGTTTCCGCCGCGCGCAGTGTGTTGCGGATCGAGGTCCGATGCAACCGCGGTGTCGACCGGTAGCCCGCGATCATCACCCTCAGATGGCGGCGCTCAGCCGTTCGAGGGCGCTTTCGAGCCGGGCCCGCTGGCCCGAGGCATCGGCCCGGCGCTCGCGCTGCTCGTCGACCACATGGGCGGGCGCGCGGGCCATGAACTGGTCGTTGCCGAGCTTGCCGTCGATTTTGGCGATCTCCTGGTCGATGCGGCCAAGCTCGCGCGCGAGCCGGTCGCGCTCGGCGCCGAGGTCAACGACATCGGCGAGCGGCAGGGCGACGGTCGCCTCGCCATGGACGATCTGGATCGCGCCGGCCGGTACCTTGCCGCCCTGCGTGAAGCCCGAGAGGCGGGCGAGCCGCGAGATGATTTCCCGGTGGCGGGCGAGTCGCTGTTCTGTCGCCGGCGCGGCATCGCGGACGATCACCGGCACGCGGGCGCCGGCGGGAACGTTCATCTCGGCCCGCACCGAGCGGATTTCGCTGATGAGGCCGATCAGCCAGCCGATCTCGTCGTCGGCCTGGCTGTCGCCCTCCCGCAACCCGTCCGGCCAGGGCGCCGTCACCAGAAGGCTCTCGCGCGCGGGGCCACTCTCGCCGAGCCGGTCCCACAGCTCCTCGGTGATGAAGGGCATGAACGGGTGCAGCAGCTTCAGCGCCTCGTCGAGGGCGAAGGCGGCCGTCGCCCTGGTCTCGGCGGCGGCCGCCCCCTCGCCCGCCAGAACCGGCTTGATCAGCTCGACATACCAGTCGCAATAGACGTGCCACAGGAAGTGGTAAATGGCGCCCGCGGCCTCGTTGAACTTGTACGCTTCGATCGCCTCGGTGACGGCCATTGCCGCGCGCGTGGCCTCGCCGACGATCCAGCGGTTGACGGTCTCCTCGAGGCGCGACGGATCGAAGCCTTCGGCGCGGGCGCAGCCATTCATCTGGATGAACCGGGCGGCATTCCACAGCTTGGTCGCGAAGTTGCGGTAGCCCTCGACCCGGCCGGCCGACAATTTGATGTCGCGCCCTTGCGCGGCCATGGCGGCGAGGGTGAAGCGCAGCGCGTCGGCGCCGTGCTGGTCGATCAGCTCGAGGGGATCGATGACGTTGCCCTTCGACTTCGACATCTTCTGGCCCTTGTCGTCGCGAACGAGGGCGTGGATGTAGACGGTGTGGAACGGGACCTCGGGCCGGCCGTCCTCGTCCTTCATGAAGTGGAGGCCCATCATCATCATCCGCGCGACCCAGAAGAAGATGATGTCGAAGGCGGTGACGAGAACGTCGGTCTTGTAGAAGCGTTTCAGCTCAGGAGTGTCGTCCGGCCAGCCCAGCGTCGAAAAGGGCCAGAGGGCGGACGAGAACCAGGTGTCGAGGACGTCCTCGTCGCGATACAGCCAAACCTTCTCCGGTACTTGGCCCCTTTTGAGCGCGTTTTGTTGTGACCCCAAGCCGCTGACCAGTTCGGTTGCGCCGACGGAAGTGGACAATTCATGATGCGGCATCGGCTCCGCTTGGCAGCCGTAATGTGACTTGGCGGCAGCTAGTGCCTCCGACTCATCCGTGGCGACAAACGTCTCGCCGTCCGGCCCGTACCAGACCGGAATCTGGTGGCCCCACCAGAGCTGGCGCGAGATGCACCAGGGCTGGATGTTGCGCATCCACTCGAAATAGGTCCTGGCCCAGCTCTCCGGGACGAACTTCGTCTCGCCACGCTCGACCGCATCGATCGCTGGCTTCGCCAGCGTCGCGGCATCCACATACCACTGGTCGGTCAGGTACGGCTCGATGACGATGCCCGAGCGGTCACCGTACGGCACCATGTGGACATGGTCCTCGATCGTGTCTACCAAGCCCAGCTTCTCCAAATCAGCGACAATGCGCTTTCGGGCTTCAAACCTGTCAAGTCCCACAAATCTAGATGGCACTTCGTCATAGCCAACTCGGCTCGTTTCAATAGCGCCGAGTCCGGGAGTCCAATCGATCGGTTGGGCCATCAAATGGTGTGTGGTCTTGCCGCGTTCGCTGGTTTCTGTCGCACGCTCAAACTTGGCCAATACGCGAGCCTGGCTATCGAAGACATTTACGATCGGCAGCGCGTGTCGTTTGCCGACTTCAAAATCATTGTCGTCGTGGGCCGGGGTGATCTTGACCGCGCCCGAGCCCTGTTCGGGATCGGCGTAGTCGTCGGCGATGATCGGGATCTCGCGACCGACCAGCGGCAGGATCACGGTCCTGCCGACGATCTCCTTGTAGCGCGCATCGTCGGGATGAACCGCGACCGCGGTGTCGCCGAGCATGGTCTCGGGCCGCGTGGTCGCAACGACGATGTAATCGCGCTCCTCCCACTCGGTGGCGTTTCCATCGTCATCGAAGGCGATGGGGAATCGGTAGGTCTCGCCATTTTTCAACGGATACCTGAAATACCACAGGTAACCCTTTGTTTCGACCTGCTGAACCTCAAGATCAGAAATCGCGGTCTGGAACTTCGGGTCCCAGTTGACCAGGCGCTTGTCCTTGTAGATCAGGCCCTCGCGGTAGAGCTCGACGAACACCTTGGTGACGGCGCGCGACAGCCCCTCGTCCATGGTGAAGCGCTCGCGGCTCCAGTCGCACGACGCGCCGAGGCGCTTGAGCTGGTTGATGATCGCGCCGCCGGATTCGGCCTTCCACTCCCACACCCGGCGGACGAACGCCTCGCGGCCCATGGCGCGGCGGTCGGGCTCCCCATTCTCCATGAGCTGGCGCTCGACCACCATCTGGGTGGCGATCCCGGCATGGTCCATGCCCGGCTGCCACAGAACGTCGCGGCCCCTCATGCGCCAGAACCGGCTGAGGATGTCCTGGATGGTGTTGTTGAGGGCGTGGCCCATATGGAGCGAGCCGGTAACGTTGGGCGGCGGGATGACGATGCAGAAGGGGTCCGCGTCCGGCGCGAGCCCCGGCCGGCCGGCGGAAAACGCGCCGCAGGCCTCCCACGCGGCGTAGATGCGCGGTTCGACGTCGCTTGGCTGGTAGGTCTTGTCGAGCATGGGTGGCGGGTTCAGGCGATTTGGCGGCCAGATGCGCGGGTTATGCCTCTCATCGCCGCCAAGTCAATATCGGGGATATCGGGAGCGCCGCGCCATCGGACGTATACCAGCGCAATCCGACTGACCGAACAAGCGCCACTCCTGCCGGGAGAAGTGAAACCCTGGGCCGCTTGCGCAGAGCCCAGACCCTAATGGGCGCGGCGCGCCACCCGCTCGATCTCCTCGCGCACCATGCGCTCGACCATCGGCGGCAGGTTGTCGTCGAGCCAGGCCTTGAGCAGCGGGCGCAACAGGTCCTCGACGATCTGCTCGAGGGTGCGCGCGCCGCCGGAATGCGACAGCATGGTCGACGCCAGCGCGCCGAACGCGGCCGACGCGGTGGCCTGGGCGTCGGGCGACAGCAGGCTCGGGGCGGCGGCGGGCTCCGGCCTGGCGACCGGCTCCGGCTCCGGCTCGGCCGGTGCCTCCGGCTTGATATCGGCGAAATGGATGTCGTCCTCCGGCGGCGCGGCGGCACCGTCATCCTCGCCATAGATGGAGGCGAAATCGGTCCCGGCCGCGGCCGGCCCCTCCTCGCCGGCGGGTGATGCGGCCATGGCGGGCGTCAGCTCGAACACATCCTCATCGGCCGGCCCCGCGGCCCCGGCCTGATCGGCCTGCTCGCTGCCGGCCTCGGCGAACATCTCGTCGACCGCCGCCTGCTCGTCGCCTGGTTCCGCCTCGGTCCGCTCGGCCTCGGTATCGGCCATCATCGCCGCCATGTTGCCGTCGTCTTCCTGGCCGGTTGGCGTCATGTCGCTGCCCGCACCATGATCCTCGCCGGCCTCCGCCTCGCCGCCGGCTTCATCCATCTCGCCGTCATCGGAAATGATGCGCCTGATGGAGGCGAGAATCTCCTCCATGCTGGGCTCGTGCGCGCGCTGTGGATCCGCCATCTGTCCGCCTCAGACTTGCCGCCGCTCTCGCAGGCGCGGAAAACCGGTGCCATTGACGGCCACGACCGTCCCGTCCCGCCTGATCGAATCGAGCCAACATAGCCGATTCGCGCCGCCCGTGACCCCGGTCAGTGGGGGCCGTCCGCACTCAGTCCCCACCATTTGTGCCGGACTTTTTCGTAGTGGACGGTCGGATCGTAATAGGCAACCGGCAACTCGAGATGGCGCGCGCTCAGCCGCCCGACCGATGCGAGAAGCGTGTAGGCGGCGACGACCTCGTCGCGCGTCGAGGTGGCGAGATCGACCTGGGCATTGAGCAGCTCCTGCTGGGCGTCGAGAACGTCGAGGGTGGTGCGCTGGCCGACCCGCTGCTCCTGGCGCACGCCGTCGAGGGCGACGGTCGCCGCGCTGATCTGCTGGCGGTCGGCGACGATCTGGGCGCGCGCGGCGCTGAGACCGTCCCAGGCCGAGGCGATGGCGGCCCGGACCTGGGCGCGAATATCCTCCGAATCGAGCCGGCGCTGGGTGGCGGTCTGGCGCGCCTCGCGCACCCGCGAGGACACCGAGCCCGCCTGATAGAGCGGGATGGTGAGGCGGCCGACGATCGCCGTCGACTCGGCGTCCAGGGTGCCCGCGGACGGATCCCAGGAGCGGGTGTAGTCGCCCTCGAGCGACAGCGACGGCAGCAGTTCGCCCTTGATGTTTTCGACGTCGTGGTCCGAGGCCTCGATCGCGTGGCGGGACGACAGGAGTGCCGGGTGCTCGGCCTCGCCGACCGCATAGGCCTCCTCCAGCGAGCGCGGCAGAAGGCCGTCCAGCGTCGGCGGCTGCGACAGCGTTCCGGGCGGCCGGCGAATGACGCGTTCATAGGTGGCCCGGCTGCGCGACAGGTTGGCCCGCGCAAGGCTGAGGTCCGAAGCCGCGCCGCTGACGCGCGCCTCGGCCTGGGCCACATCGGTCTTGGTGAGCTCGCCGACTTCGAACCGCGCCGTGGTCGACTCGAGCTCCTCGCCCAGCACCGAAAGGTTGCCCTCGGTGAGCCGCATGAGGGCGGTGTCGCGAATGACATCGACATAGGCGGTGACCGCGTCGAGCAGGACATTCTGCTCGACATTGCCGAGCTCGTAGCGGCCGGCAAGCACCCGGGCTTCGGCCGCGGCGGTCCCGGTGATGGTCCGGAAGCCGGAGAACAGCGGCTGGGAAAATTCGATCGACACGCTCTTGGGGGTCGAATTGGTCGTCGAGCGGGTAATCGGCGGCGCGGTCATTGTGGAAATGGTGCGCGAGAACCGCCGCACGGCGCCGACTTCGCCGGTGGCCCGAACCGTCGGCCGCGCGCCAGCGAGGGCCTGCGGCACGCCCTCGTCGGTGGCCCGCTGGCGCGCCCTTGCCGAGCCCAGCGCGCTGTTGGCGGTGTAGGCCGTGACCAGCGCCTCGCGCAGGGTATCGCCAGCGCTCTCGCCGGCCGGCGCGACAGCCAGCGCGCCGGCGATCACGGCGGCAGCCACTGCGCGACCTCCTGCCCCGAACCCCGGCGTCATTGTCATGACCTAACGCCCCGCGCCCATTTTGATTCTGTCCATACCCTAGTCCGTCTCGGTTTCGCCAGCAATTGCACGAGGCACACACATCTCGGCAAATCAATCCGGCCGGCCCCACGCCGCTGGCATGAAACGGCCTAGAAAACGAAGCCGGGCTCGCGCTGAAATCCGGGCAGTGCCGGCAGGCGGGCATCGAACACCGGGGCGCCGCCGACGACCTTTCCGTCCGCGACATAGCGGTGCACCCGGCCCATTCCGGTCGCCGGCATGGCCGCGATCAGGCGGCCGCCCGGCGCGAGCTGGTCGAACAGCGCCCGGGGGACCTCGTCGACGGCGCCCTCGAGGACAATGGCATTGTAGGGACCCTGCGAGGGGTAGCCCTGGTTCAGGGGTCCGCGGACAACGGCCACATTGTCGATCCCGACCGCGCTCAACAGGTCCTGCGCCCGGGTCGCGAGCTCGTCGTCATCTTCGAGCGCGACGACCGTGCCGGCGAGCGCGGCGATGACGGCGCTCGAATAGCCGCTGGCGCAGCCGACATCGAGAACATGATCACTCCCGCCGATCCCGGCCTGCTCGACCATGCGGGCGAACACCATGGGCTGGATCAGATGGCGCGGCGGGCGCGCCTCGTTCGGGTCGGTGACGATGACGTCGGCGTCGCAATAGGCGAGCACACGGGCCGCTGACGGCACGAAGCGTTCGCGCGGCACGGCCAGGAGCGCGGCGATCAGGCGCCGGTCGGTGACGGCGTTGGGCCTGATCTGGCTCTCGACCATGTTGGCGCGCGCAATGTCCCAGTCGGTCATGATCTCCCCCGGTCGGGTTAGGGTCCGGCGCGATGATATACTGAATCGATGTGGCCCGACCAAGGCCGGGAATTGACGCCGGCCGGCGCGGCGACTAATTCAAAACCGTGGGCCACGTGGCGGAGTGGTGACGCAGCGGACTGCAAATCCGTATACACCGGTTCGATTCCGGTCGTGGCCTCCACAATCGCCGTCCCGCCGGGAGCGGGGTCTTCCGGTTGTCGATGCCGGTTCCTGCGTCGCTGGATCGGAGCTGCGGGATGGGCATGCGCGCGCCGGGATCGGGCCGCGCTTCCTTGAGGTCAAGCGCGTCAGCGGCGCCCGGACGCAGCGCTCCTCGGGCGCGGGCTGGCAATCAGGCCTTCGCGCTGGGCCCGCTTGCGGGCAAGCTTGCGAGCGCGGCGAATGGCCTCGCCCTCCTTGCGCATTCTCTTTTCCGATGGCTTTTCGTAAGCGCGGCGGCGTTTCATCTCGCGAAACACACCCTCGCGCTGGAGCTTCTTCTTCAGGGCCCGGAGGGCCTGGTCAATGTTGTTGTCTCGGACGATGACAAGCAGGGGACCTCTCCCTTCACCTTTGATGAAATGACTTGATGAATGTCGGCGCGGGGCTGGCGCGCGTGAAAAAATGGGCCGCCCGGCGCCCATGCGCCGGGCGGCCCAGATCATTCAAATCGTTCAGGCGTTCTGGAGGTTCGCCGCGGCGCTCTTGCCCGAGCGCGCATCGGTCTCCACGTCGTAGCTCAGCTTCTGGCCTTCCGCGAGAGGCGGAAGCCCGGCCCGTTCAACGGCGCTGGCATGAACGAAGACATCCGGGCCGCCCTCGGACGGTTCAATGAAGCCGAAGCCCCGGGTGTGGTTGAAAAATTTGACAGTTCCTGTGGCCAATTGGGCCTCCTGTGAAGACAGCGTATAACACGCGTCGTGGCTTCAACGACCGTCGCTGAAGCTTCTATCCGTATTAAGCGATGTCTTGGAGAAGGCCGATCTTACAGACGACGTCGTCAAGGCAGGGCGAAATATCGAACACCCCACATATGCGCGCTCCGGGCCGGTTCGTCAATGTCGGACTGAATCCGGCTTGCCACAGGGTAAGCGGCGCGCGGTCGCTCGCGCGGGGCTCGCAGCAGGCCTTCATCACCTTGAACCGCACCCGCGCCGGCCGGCCGGACCGAGGTTACCGCTCCCGGCCGATCATGGTCTCCATCAGCTTCCTGCGTTCGGACGCCGGCATGAAGCCCTCGCTCTCGCGGCAATGGGCCTCGGTCACGGCGACGATCTCGTCATTCGACCTGGCGAAGTCGATCGGGAAGGCATGGGGCTGGGGAATGTGCCAGGGCGTGTGGCAATAGGCTTCGGCGCGGTTGCCCTCCGGATCGAAGAAATAGACCGACCAGGCGTTGCCGTGGGTCACGCAGCGGTCGATCTCGCGCCCGTCGGCGACGATGCGCTCATGGAGCGTGCGCAGCTCGTCCAGCGAATCGACCAGAAACGAAATCTGCTGGATCACGTTGAAATTCACCTCGTCGGGACGACCCGACATGATCACGAACTGATGGTGCTCGTCCGGGTCGGCGGACAGAAACACGAGCTCGCCGCGGCCGGAGACCTCGCCGCGGTCGGTGACGGTGAGGCCGAAGACCCGGGTGTAGAAATCGGTCATCCGCTTGACGTCGCGCACATGCAGGCCGAAATGGGCGAGCCTGGGCCTCGGTGAATTCGACATCGCTTGCCTCCCTCGGACATCTTGCCGGCTTCATGCGGTCGCGCACGCCGGGCGCCATTGTTTCCCATTGTGCCACCGTTCGCCGCGCTTGACGATCGGGCCGTCGACCCCCCCCCCCCCCGCCGGCGCCGCCCCGGCCATGCGCCGCGTCGGCTTGCGCGCGCCGGCCCGGCACTGAAAGATCGCGCTTCAATCCCATCCCCTCCGGACAAGGCAGGCTGATGTGAGACCCCAGGTCGCGGACCGCTTTCTTCCCCGGCTGCTCGAGCGCCTCGCCGCGCGCCATGGCGGAACCCTGGTCGGCGCCGCGCTCATGGTCGTCGCCTGCCTCACCCACGGGGCGATGATGGCGGCGGTCAAGGGGCTCGCCGGTACCTACCCGATCTGGCAGATCCTGCTGATGCGGTCGATCGGCCAGTTCGTGATGCTGATCCCGCTCATCGTCGGTACAGGGGGGCAGGTGCTGAAATCGGAGCGCATCGGCCTGCAGGGCCTGCGCGCGGTCCTGTCGTTCATCGCGCTCATGGCCGCGTTCTACGCCATCGCCCATCTGCCGCTCGCCGAGGCGAGCGCGATCTCATTCCTGCGCATCATCTTCGTCGTCGCGCTGGCCGGGCTCATCTTCTCCGACCGGATCGGCGCCATCGGCTGGGCGGCGGCGGCGATGGGATTCGGTGGCATCGTGATCATGCTCGACCCGTCGGCGGAGGGGCTGAACGAGGCCGCGGCGATCGCGGCGGCCGGCGCGCTGGTGACGGCGGTGGTCACGATCACGGTCAAAGCGCTCACCCGCTCCGACTCGACCGCGACCATGATGTGCTACTCCGCCGGCGGGCTCACACTGCTGTGCCTCGTTCCAAGCGTGTTCACGTGGAAGCCGATCGGCTGGGACGACTCGCCGCTGTTCGCGCTCCTGATCGCCAGCGCCCTCGTCACCCAGTGGTGCTTCACCAACGCCTATCGCCACGGCGAGACCTCGACCATCGCGACGGTCGAGTATTTCCGGCTGGTGGCCGCGGCCCTGATCGGACTCATCATCTTCGCCGAGGTGCCGACGCCGGGTGCGCTCGCCGGGATCGCCCTCATCATGTCGGCGTCATTCGTCGCCGTCAGGCGGGAGCGGATTCGTGTCTGGCTCTTCGGGTAACGTATATATTTATAACAATATATTATACGGATATCCTGATGTCCGTAGTCAACTTGGTCGCGAAGCGTGCCGGTTCAGGGCCGAAGTCCGGCGGCGGGCGCACGATCCTCTTGCGCCGACGCGATCAGCAGCCGCAGCAGGGTGTAGAGCACGCTCGCGTTCAGCATGTGCCAGAGGAAATGGGTGCCAGTCGGAAGGACCGCGCAAAGGTCGCCATCGACCGAGCGCAGGCCGAGCGAAACCGAGAACAGAACCAGCGCCAGCAGCATGATCCTCGCCAACCGATGGCGGAGAGCGAACATGCCGGCGCAGACGAGGGCCATGGCGACGAGCGCGGGCAGGTAGGCGCCCGATCCGCCGAGCGGCCTGATCGACAGCAGCGGCGGCGCCCCGTAGCTCGCGGCCAGAAACACGCCGGCGACGGCGAGCGCCCAGGGCCAGGCAAGGCCGGCGATCCGGATCATGAACGCGAGGATGAAGCCGAGGATGAACATCGAGATCGGAACCACGTCGGCAAGGTGGGTCACGGTCACCGGATGGGCATGCCAGGCGGCGCTGCCGAGACCGATCGCGAACACGACGCCGGCGAGCGCGGCGATATCCCACTCGCGGCGCGGGGACAGACAGGGATCGGACGCGAGCCGGCGCCAGACGAGGATCGCGGCGATGAGAAACGCCGCATTGGTGACGACGTTGAGGGGCTCGACGAACAGGCCGGCAAGACCGGCCCGCTCGCAATAATGTGACAGAAACGGGTTCATATCCGTGACGTTTGAAGGCTGGCCGAACTTGCGGCCTCCTTCAAGCACGGTTTTGCGGGAGATTGTCAAATGCCGGTCGCCAAGCCTCGCGGGCATTCCGGCGCGCAAACTTGCGGCCGCCAGAGCCGGTGGCTAGGCTCTGGCGCGACCGGCATGCCCCCGGCCCAGCATTCGAGGACCTTCATGCGGATCCGCGACGGACTGAGCGAGCTCATCGGCAACACCCCGCTCGTTCGCCTCAATGGCGTCAGCGACGCGACCGGCTGCGAAATCCTGGGCAAGGCCGAGTTCCTCAATCCGGGACAGTCGGTGAAGGACCGCCCGGCGCTGCAGATGGTCATCGAGGCGGAAAAGCGCGGCGCGCTCAAGCCGGGCGGCCTCATCGTCGAGGGAACGGCGGGCAATACCGGAATCGGCCTCGCGCTGGTCGCCAATGCGCGCGGCTACCGAACGCTGATCGTCATTCCCGACACCCAGAGCCAGGAAAAGAAGGACATGCTGCGCCTGTGCGGGGCGGAGCTGATCGAGGTGCCGGCGCTGCCCTATTCGAACCCCAACAGCTACCAGCATGTCGCGCGCCGGCTCGCCGACAGCCTCGCCGCAAGCGAGCCGAACGGCGTCCTGTTCGCCGACCAGTGGAACAATCTCGACAACCGCAAGGCGCATTATCTGACCACCGGCCCGGAGATCTGGGCGGGCACCGGCGGCGGCATCGACGGCTTCATCTGCTCGGTCGGAACCGGCGGCACCATTGCCGGCGTTTCCGACTATCTGCGCGAGGTCAAGCCCGCCATCGTGATCGGCTGCGCCGACCCCGAGGGCGCGGCGATGTACGAGCTGTTCGCCAACGGCACGGCCAAGACCTCGCCCGGCAGCTCGATCGCCGAAGGAATCGGGCTCGGCCGCGAGACCGTGATCGTCGAGGACATCAAGGTCGAGCGCCCCTACATCATCCCCGACAGCGAGGCGCTGCCTTACCTGTTCGACCTCGCGGCCCGCGAGGGCCTCATTCTCGGCGGATCGAGCGCCATCAACATCGCCGGCGCGGTCCGGCTCGCGCGTGACATGGGGCCCGGGCACACCATCGTCACGGTTCTGTGCGACTACGGTACCCGCTACCAGTCGAAACTGTTCAACCCCGAGTTCCTGGCGCAAAAGGGCCTGCCCGTGCCCGAATGGCTGGCGCGCGGGGCAAAGCGGCGCGCCGGGCTGTTCGTCGACGAGGACACGGCACAGTGACCCAAGTGACCGGCCCTGACCTGTTCCGCGCCGATGCGTATCTCGGGAGCTGCACCGCGCGGGTGACACATGTGAACGCGCACGGCGGAATCGTCCTCGACCGGACCGTGTTCTACCCGACCGGCGGCGGCCAGCCCGGCGACCGGGGCATTTTGAGGCTCGCGGGCGGCGGCGAGATCGCCATCGCGACCACGGTCCATGGCGAGGCGGCAGAGATCGTCCACGTGCCGGAGGACGGCGCGCCGCTGCCGGAAGCGGGCTGCGAGGTCGAGGCGGTCATCGACTGGGACCGGCGCTACCGGCTGATGCGCATGCACACCGCGCTCCATCTCCTGTCGGCGGTTCTGCGCTACCCGGTGACCGGCGGCCAGATCGCCGAGGACCGCGGCCGGCTCGACTTCGACATTCCGGAGGCCGGGCTCGACCCGGACGAGATCACGGCCGCGCTCAATGCCCATGTCGCGGCCGACCGCGAGGTGCGGATCGGCTCGATCAGCGACGCCGAGCTCGCCGCCAGGCCCGACCTGGTCAAGACCATGGCGGTCAAACCGCCGATGGGCCAGGGCCGGGTCCGGCTGATCGAGATCGACGGCTGCGACCTCCAGCCCTGCGGCGGCACCCATGTCGCGCGCACCGGCGAGATCGGCCCGCTCGCGGTCGACAGGATCGAGAAGAAGGGCGCCCGCAACCGCCGGGTCAGGATCGTGTTCGCATGAGCCCCATGGATCGGCCGCAAGACGACCTTCTGGTCGGCACCGACTGGCTCGGCGCCAATCTGGATGCGGACGACCTCGCGATCGTCGATGCCTCGTGGCACATGCCGGCGAGCGGGCGCAGCGGGCGGCGCGAATATGAGGCGGCCCACATTCCCGGCGCGGTCCATTTCGACATCGACGAGATCGCCGACCGGACGCGCGGCCTGGCGCACACCATTCCGGTGGCTGCGGAGTTCGCCCGCGCTGCCGGCGCGCTCGGCATTTCCGAGGACATGCGGATCGTCGTCTACGAGACCGAGTTTCCGTTCAGCGCGCCGCGGGTGTGGCTGATGTTCTCGGCCATGGGCGCGAGGAAGGTGTCGGTGCTGGATGGCGGGCTCGCCAGGTGGCGCGCCGAGGGCCGGCCGCTCGAGACCGGCGCGGCGGTGCGCCCGCCCGCGCGGTTTGCCGCCGATTTCGACGCGGCCCGCATCATCGGGCTCGAGGCGATGCGCGGCATCGTCGCCGGCGCCACCGCCCAGGTGATCGACGCGCGCTCGCCCGCGCGCTTCACCGGCGCGGAGGCCGACCCGCGGCCCGGCGTCAGGCCCGGCCACATGCCGGGCGCCGTCAACATGCACTACCAGACCTTCCGCGGGCCGCGGGGAGGTTTCAGGAGCACGGACGAGCTCGCGGCCCTGTTCGCGGCCGCCGGGATCGACATCGACGGCCCGGTCGCCGCCACCTGCGGCTCGGGCGTCACCGCCGCGGTGCCGCTGCTGGCGCTGGCGCTGCTCGGGCGCACCGGCGCGCTCTACGACGGATCGTGGAGCGAGTGGGGGGCGCGAGACGACACGCCCGCCGAGACCGGACCGTGAAGGTATTCATGTTCGAACGGCACCAGCCCCCCCGCCCGGCCACCCATGGAAGTGTCCTTACTGGGCGGCCGAACAAGAGGCGCGGAACGGCGCAGCCGCGACAGGGACCCGGAAGGCCGGGAGTGGGCCGGAACCGGGTCCGCGTCGGCGGAAAATGATCTGACCCCCGCGAGGCTCCCGGTGGGCGAAAAGCACAGGACCGTCATCACCTATCTCGAGATGAACGCCCCGCCGGCCCGCACTGTTCCGCCGCCTGCCCTGCCGCTCGCCATCATCCGGGCGCAGAACCCGCCGGTCCATTTCTACCGCTATCTCTACGAATCTGTCGGCGGACCCTGGGTCTGGGTCGAGCGGCGGCGGCTCGACGACGATGCGCTCGAAGCGATCATCACCGACGAGCGGGTCGAGATTTACCTCGTGCATGTCGACGGCGTGCCGGCGGGGTTCGGCGAGCTCGATTTCCGTGCCCCCGGCCGCGGCCATCTTGCCTATTTCGGGCTGGTCCCGGAATACATCGGACGCGGCATCGGCCCATATTTTCTCGACCAGCTCGTGCACATGGCGTGGAGCCATGAGATCGAGCAGATGACGGTGAACACCTGCACCCTCGATCACCCCTCGGCGCTGGCGCTCTACCAGAAGTCCGGCTTCGCGCCGGTGGCCCGCCGCGAGACCGTGATCGAGGCGATTTAGCGGCCTTTCCGATCTTCCGCCGCTCAAGCCCGATGTCACGCTTCAGTAGCCGGATGACCCCGTGCCGTATCCGCCGCGCCCGTACTGGTTGCCGGGACGATAGGCCTGCGAGCGGCCGGGATTGGCATAGCCCGGATAGCCGTGGCCAGGGTCGACGTAACCGGGATTGGCGTGGGCCGGAACTTCCTTGACGGGTTCGCCGTTCTCATAGTCCGCCGCGTCGACATATTCGTGGCTCAGCACCTTGCCGGTGTCACCGTCGAGATGCAGCCACAGGTCCTCGAGGCCTTCGGCGCCCTTTGCCAGGAGCTGATAGCGGTTTTGCGGCTCGCGCTCGAGGATCGATACCTCGTAGCCGGCGTTTTCGAGCAGCTTCTGGACGTCGATGGCGCCCAGCGCGGTGTCGAGCTTGAGCGCGGCGAACGCGTCTGCTTGCGGAGCCGCGGCTCCCTCGGCCAGATCCGCAACGGCTTCAGCCGTGCTTTCGGTGGCAGCGGCCTCGCCTTCGGCCGCCGCCTCTTCGCTACCGGCCTGGTCCGTTCCGGCTTCGGGCGCAACTTCGGCTGGCGCTTCGATCGCGGCTGGCGCCTCTTCACCGCCGGGTTTGGTTTCTGCGGCCGCGGCAGATTCCTCGATTGCCGCGCTGTCGCCCTGCGAATCGGACGGCACGATTTCGAGGAGCCGCGCGTTGGCCTCCCCGGCATCCTGCGCAAGCACGGACACGGGCGCTGCCACCGCCACCGCAAGCGCGAACAGCGAGCTCAACACGGTCCTGCCGCTGAGCGCGGCATGGAGTCGGAATTCAAGGGTCGTCAACATCGGGGGCCTCTTGGGTGTCGGTTGCCGGACAATCCTGATGATTCATTCTACACCTGAACCTCGACCGTTTCTGTGTCGGAGATCACAGTCGGCGAGGGCTGGCGCGGCATGATCGCAATCGGCTATAGCTCTTTGATTTCGCGTGAACTTTTCCGCAACGTGGTTCCCGCGCTTCGGGATCATGGTGCGGGCAAACTGAGACCGGCCGCCTGGCGCCGCCCCGTTTGCCGAATCCGTAAGGCTCACGCCTCCTCGATGGCGCCGGCGCCGAGGCGCAGCGTCCGGTCCATGGCCCCGGCCAGTTCGTGATTGTGGGTGGCGATGAGGGCGGCGAGCCCTCGCGAGCGCGCAAGCTCGATCAGCGCGGCGAACACCCGGCCGGCGGTCGCGGGATCGAGATTGCCGGTCGGCTCGTCGGCGAGCAGCAGCCGCGGCCGGTTGGCGATCGCCCGCGCGATCGCGACCCGCTGCTGCTCGCCGCCCGAAAGCTCGCCCGGCCGGTGGGTCAGCCGCTCGGCAAGCCCGAGGCCGGAGAGGAGATCTTCCGCCCTCGCCGCCGCATCCCGCCGTCTCGACCCCGCGATCATCTGCGGAATGATGACGTTCTCGAGCGCGGTGAACTCGGGCAGGAGATGGTGGAACTGATAGACGAAACCGATCTGCCGGCGGCGCAGCGCCGAGCGCTCGTGGTCGGCCATCGCGCTGGTCGCCCGGCCCGCGATCAGGACCTCTCCCGCGTCGGGGGTCTCGAGCAGGCCGGCCACATGCAGGAGCGACGACTTGCCGGCGCCGGAGGGACCCACCAGCGCCACCACCTCGCCCTCGCCGAGCCTCACATCGGCGTTCTCGAACACGACCAGCCTTGATCCGCCCTGGGAATAGGTGCGGGTGATGCCGGCGAGCTCGAGAACCGGCAGTCCGGGCGTCGTCGGGCCGGCGCTCATTCGTAGCGCAGCGCCTTGACCGGATCGAGCTTGGCCGCCCGCCAGGACGGATAGATGGTGGCGAGGAACGACAGCGCCAGCGCCATCGCGATCACCGCCGCCACCTCGTCGGCCCGCATCTCGGCCGGCAGCCTGGTGAGATAGTAGAGCTCGGGCGCGAACAGGCGGGTGCCGGTGATGCGCGAGACGATCCCCCTGATCCACTCGATATTGGCGCAGAACACGGTGCCGACAATGAAGCCGAGAGCGGTTCCGGTGACCCCGATCGAGGCGCCGGTGATGAAGAACACGCGCATGATCGCGCCGCGGGTCGCGCCCATGGTGCGCAGAATGGCGATGTCGCCGCGCTTGTCCTTTACCAGCATGATCATGCCGGAAACGATGTTGAGCGCGGCGACAAGGACGATCAGCGACACGATGATGAACATGAGATCGCGCTCGACCTGGAGGGCGGTGAAGAAGGTGCGGTTGCGCTCGCTCCACTCGGTCAGGTAGACCGGCCCGCCGGCGGCTTCCTCCACCCCGTCCCGCAGCTCGCCGGCGCGGTCCGGATCGTCGAGAAACACCTCGATCGCGGTCACCGTACCCGGCTTGTTGAAGTAGGCCTGGGCCTCGGCGAGCGGCAGGAAGATCAGGCTGGTGTCGTATTCCGACATCCCGACCTCGAAGATCGCGGCGACCGGATAGGACTTGATCCGCGGCGCGGTGCCGAACGGGGTAACCGCGCCGCGCGGCGCGACCAGGGTCAGGCTGTCGCCGACGGTGAGCCCGAGATTGTTGGCGAGGCGGGCGCCGATGAGGATGGACTGGCTGTCGTTGAAGCCGACCAGCGAGCCGAAGCGGATATTGCCGGAAATCTTGTCGAGACGGGCGAGACTGTCCTCGCTCAGCCCACGCACGAGGGCGCCGTTCGACTGGTTGGCGGTGGACACCATCACCTGTCCCTCAACGAACGGAACGACCCCGGTGACCCCGGGCACGGCGCGGATGTCGGCGGCGGCGCGCTGGTAGTCCGGGAACGGCCCGCCCAGCGCCTGAACGGTGAGATGGCCGTTGACGCCGAGGATCTTGTCGAGCAGCTCGGTGCGAAAGCCGTTCATCACCGCGAGAACGATGATCAGCGTCGCGACCCCCAGCATGATGCCGACAAGCGAGAACCCGGCGATGACCGAAATGATGCCTTCGCGGCCACGGGCGCGCAGATAGCGCCCGGCGACCATCCACTCGAAGGCCGAAAACGGCCCGGGGCCCGGCTCGCCCGCCATCACAGGGCGCCGGCGAGCCGGTCCACGGCCGGGTCCAGACTCATGGCCTCACGTACGCCGGTCCTGCGGTTCTTGATCTCGACCGAATTTTCCGCGACGCCGCGCGGACCGACGATCAGCTGCCAGGGAAGGCCGATGAGGTCCATGCGGGCGAATTTTTCCCCCGCCCGCTCGTCGAGATCGTCGTAAAGGACCGATCGACCGGCATGGGTGAGATCGCGGTAAAGCCGCTCGCAGGCCGCCTCGCACGCCTGATCGCCCGGCTTGAGGTTCAACAGGCCGATATCGAACGGCGCGACCGGCTGGGGCCAGATGATGCCACCCTCGTCATGGCTCGCCTCGATGATCGCGCCGACGAGTCGCGAGACGCCGATGCCGTAGGAGCCAGAATGCACCGTCACCGCCTCGCCGTCGGCGGTCTGGACCCGCGCGCCGAGGGGCTCGGAGTATTTGGTGCCGAAGAAGAACACGTGGCCGACCTCGATGCCGCGCGCATGGACGCGGTCGGCCTCGGGCACCTCCCGCTCGAAGCGCTCGGGGTCGTGCACGTCGTCGGTCGCGGCGTAGGGCGTCGTCCAGGCCGAGACCAGCGGCCCGAGGTCGGCATCATAGTCGACGTCCGCCCCCGGCACCGCCATCTCGACCAGCGAGCGGTGGCAGAACACCTCGCTCTCGCCGGTCTCGGCCAGCACCACGAATTCGTGGCTCATGTTGCCGCCGATCGGCCCGGTTTCCGCCACCATGGGAATCGCCCTCAGCCCCAGACGATCGAATGTGCGCAAGTAAGACACGAACATCTTGTTGTAGGAGTGGCGCCCGGCCTCGGGCGTCAGATCGAACGAATAGGCATCCTTCATCAGGAACTCGCGCCCGCGCATGACGCCGAAGCGGGGCCTGATCTCGTCGCGGAACTTCCACTGGATGTGGAACAGGTTGCGCGGCAGGTCCTTGTAGGAGCGGGCGCCGAAGCGGAAAATGTCGGTGATCTGCTCCTCGTTGGTGGGCCCGTAGAGCATCTCTCGGTCATGACGGTCGGTGATGCGCAGCATCTCCTTTCCATAGTCGTCGTAGCGGCCGGACCGGCGCCACAGCTCGGCCGGCTGGATGGTCGGCATCAGCACCTCGATGGCGCCGGCGCGCACCTGCTCCTCGCGCACGATCTGCTCGATCCTGGCGAGCACCGCGCGGCCCATCGGCAGCCAGGAATAGATGCCGGCGCTCGACTGGTGAATCATCCCGGCGCGCAGCATCAGCCGGTGCGAGACGATTTCGGCCTCGCGCGGATTTTCCTTGATCACCGGCAGAAAATATTTCGACAGGCGCATGGCGTGGTTCACCAATCATCCGGCAGACTCGCGATATCTCACCGCGCCTGTGTCGCGGGACGTGAATGGGAAGTCAAGTCGCGCACGCCAGGATGGAGGCGACCGGCGAGCGGCATGGCGCCCTGCACCGGACAGTTCTTTGAGTCGATTTGATGACAAGCGCGATCGGCATGGTTATACTCCCCGCCAGCGAGAAAGCGAACGCGCCACGGCGCGAAGAATGGCTCGAGTCTGGGGAGGAAGCGCGCGACGCGCTGGCCAGATGGACGCGTGCAGCGCGGCATTTCGCGATGTGACAAGTGTCCCGGTCGCAAACTTTTACGGGCAAGGCCTCCGGCCTTGCTTTTTTTTGCGGCCACGCCAGCTTGCAGAACCGGCGCGCACCCCCGCGACTGACGCCCGCCGGAAACGTGTGCAACCCGGCCGCCAAAGCCCCGCCGGCGGAGCAGACCATATCCGGAACCGGGGGTCATTCAGGCGGGCGGGCCTCGGTCATTCGACCTCCGACCCAATGATGATAACATTGTCGGCGAAAGGAGACGGTCATCATGGCTGGCGGTCTTCACGCGTGGCTGGATCAATTGGGGCTGGCTCGATACGCCGACACGTTCAGTCAGAATGACCTGGATCTCGATCTCGTTCTCGAATTGAATGACCGCGATTTACGTGACCTCGGCATCATGTCGATGGGTCATCGCAAAAAGCTGCTCCGCGCCATCGAGGCGCATAGGCGTTCATCGGCCGGGGCAGAACACCGGCGACACCAATCCGGACATCCGCAGGTCACATCCGCCGTCCGGGCCGAACGCCGGCAGCTGACCGTCCTGTTCACCGATTTGGTGGAATCCACGGCGCTGTCGCAAGCCCTCGACCCGGAAGACCTGCGCGACCTGCTGCGCCGCTACCAGGATACAGTCGGTTCGATCGCGGCCTCACACGATGGGTTCGTCGCCAAGTTTCTGGGTGACGGCGCCTTGATCTATTTCGGCTGGCCGCAGGCGTTCGAGGACCAGGCCGAACGCGCGATCAGGACGGCGCTCGAGACCGTCCAGACGATCGGCGAGATTTCCCTCGACGGCAATTTCAGGCTCCGGGCACGTGCGGGAATTGCGACCGGCGAGGTGGTGGTCGGGGATATCATCGGAGAGAGCGCAAACGAGACCGATGCGGTCGTCGGCGATACCCCGAACCTTGCCGCGCGGCTGCAGGGGCAGGCCGAGCCGGGACAGGTCGTGATCGACACCACGACGTGCCGACTGGCCGGCAATGCGTTCGAGGTCGAGGCACTCGGCGGCAGAATGCTGAAGGGTTTTGCGACCGAAGTCGGGGTCTGGCGGATCGCCGGCGAGCTCGCCCATGAGAGTCGCTTCGCTGCCGCCCACCAGTCCGGGCTGACCAGGTTTACCGGCCGACAAGATGAGCTCGACATGCTTTGCGACCGCTGGAGCCGGGCATGGGACGGTGCGGGCCAGGTCGTCCTGGTCGCCGGCGAGGCGGGCATCGGCAAGTCCCGGCTGGTGGAGGCGTTCGAGCGCTGTCTCGCCCGCCACCCGGATATCAGATTGCACTTTCAGTGCGCGCCTTCACAAACCAGCAGCGCCCTTCATCCCGTGATCCGGCACGTCCAGCGTGCGGCCCGTTTCGTTGACGGCGACGACAATGAAGCGCGCCTTCGCAAACTGGAGCAACTGGTCGGAACGAATGATCGGGAGGCGCTGGCCCTGCTCGCCGATCTCGTGTCGCTCGCCTTCGAACATCGCTACGGGTCGCTTGAGATGGCACCGCGGCAGCGGCGGGCGCGAACGATCGAGGCCCTGATCGACCTGACCCTCGGCCCATCGGCTGACAGACGCAAATTGCTGATCGTGGAGGACGCGCACTGGCTCGACCCGACAACCGCCGAGCTGATCAGCGAAATCGGCAAACGCATTTGCGGGCACGCGGCGCTCATGATCGTGACCCACAGGCCCGAGTGGCGCCACGCCTTTGACGATCTGCCCGATCACCTTACGACCATCAACCTGACCCGGCTGTCCGATGGCGAAGCCCATGACGTCGTGCGCGTTCTTGCCGGCCCGGCCCTGGATGAGAGGACCATCGCGCAGATCGCCGCGCGGGCGGACGGCAATCCGCTGTATGTCGAGGAAATTACCAAGGCCACGCTTGAACTGGCCTCACGCGCCGGTCCCGGGGAAACCCCGGTGCCGGCGACGCTGCAGTATTCGCTGCTGGCCCGTCTCGACCGTCTCGGTCCGGCCAAGGAGCTGGCCCAGGTCGGCGCCGTGATCGGACGGGAATTCGACCATGAGCTGCTGGCCCGGGTCGCCGGCGGCCGCGAGGCTGAACTGAGGAGCCGGATCCGGGCACTGGTCGAGTCCGGACTGGTCCATAACGACACCTCGGGGGACGGCACCGCCTACAGGTTCAAGCATGCCCTGGTGCAGGATGCCGCATACGCAAGCCTCCTGCGGAGCAGGCGGCGCGAAATTCACGGCCTGGTTGCAAACTCGCTCGCAACGCATTTTGCGTCCCGGGTTTCGGCAAATCCGGAACTGCTGGCCCACCACCATACGCAGGCCCGACAGATCGAGCCGGCCATCGAAGCATGGGTTGGTGCCGGGACCAGAGCGGCCGCGCGATCAGCCAATATCGAGTCGATCAGCCATTTCCGCCAGGGGATCGACCTGCTCGGCGGCGTTCGCGACGCGGCGAAGCGATCGAAACTGGAGCTGGCGCTTCGCGCCGGGCTGGGGGTTCCGCTGTCGGCGGTCAACGGGCCGGGCCACCGCGAGACACTCGAGAATTGCGAACGCGCGCGATCACTTTGCATGGAGCTCGCAGAACCGCCCGAGCTGTATCGGGTGCTTTGGAGCTGTTGGCGCTCGAACCTGGCGATCGCCAGACTCGATGAGGCAAGCGAGCTGGCAGGCCGGCTGCTTGAATTCGCTCAGCGCCAGGACGACACCGGACTGCTGCTCGAGGCCCACCACGCCCAGTGGACAACCTTCTCGCGACTGTTCGAGCCTTCCCTGTGCTGGCATCACGCTGAACGGGGGAACGCGCTCTATGAGCGCGCGCGCCACCATCGCCATGTCTTCACCATCACCGATCACGATGCGGGTGTGTGCTGTCGCGGGTTTGGCGCTCTCAGCCTGTGGCAACTCGGATATCCCGACCGGGCGCTCCGGTTGTCCCGCGAGGCCGTCAGGCTTGCCCGAGACCTGGCACATCCGACAAGCCTCGTGCATGCCCTGACCCATTCGATCTGGCTCTATCAGCTTCGACGCGATCTGGCTCCGATCCTGGAACGGGCGCAGGAGATCGAAGGATTCGTGTCCGAGCACGGCTTTCCGCAGTACCTCGCAACCGCCGACCTGTTTCGGGGCTGGGCACTGGTGCGGCTGGGCAGGAGCGGGGACGGGCTGGGCATCATGCACAAGGCCTATCAGTCGGGACAAGCCAAGGGCACCGGCCCGTCGAACGCATACTTTCTGCATCTGATGGCCGACGCGCACCTGCATGGCGATGACGCGCCGGGCGGGCTCGCCCTGATCGACGATGCCATCGAGGAAATCAATCGTGTCGGCACCAACGCGTTCGAGCCGGAGCTGTACCGCGTCAAGGGCGAATTGCACCGCTCGGCCGGCGACGATGGCGAGGGCGTCGCCGCGGCCTGCTTTGGCAAGGCGCTCGATCTGGCGAAGGCGAAGGGTGCCCGGTCACTCGAACTCAGGGCGGCCGCGAGCCTCGCGCGCCTTCATCGTGATGGTGAATGCCCCCCTGAAGCGACCGCGCGGCTTGCTCAGGTCGTCCAGTCCTTTGATGAGGGGCGCGACACTGCGGATTTACGCGAAGCATCGGCCGTTTTGGGTCAGACCGCGCCGGCAGGGCGGTGAGATCATCGAACGGCCGACCGGGCGGATCGAACAGTCGAGCATGATCCCGAAAAGCGGGAACTGCTATTCGGGATCATGCGCTAAAGGGGCGGCGGATTTCCCCACGGGATGTCGTCGAGGTTCCATCCCGTCCAGTCGGCCAGGGCGAAGAACCCGCCGCAAAGCGCCGCCGCGATCAGCGTCGTCGCCAGCATCTTTCTCAGCAGATGGGGCCGCGACGGCGCGCTTGGCGCAAGGCCCGGCTCGTCCTCTCCGCTCTCGGCAAGGGTGCGCACGCCGAACGGCAGGACGGCGATGAATGTCAGCCACCAGACGATGAAATAGATCGCGATGATTGCCGCGAGGCTCATGGCCAACGCTCCCCGGGCCGGGTCGGGCCATCATCCATGGCCATGGCCGCGCCCTTTCCCATCATGCCTCCTCGAGCTCGATCAGGGCGCCGCAATTGTCCTTGGGATGAAGGAACATGATCGGCTTGCCGTGGGCGCCGATCGTGGTCTCTCCGGTCCCCACAACCCGCATGCCGGCCGCGCTGAGACGCTCGCGGGCGGCGGCGATGTCGCCCACCTCGTAGCACAGATGGTGGATGCCGCCCGAGGGGTTGCGCTGAAGGAACGCGGCGATCGGCGAGCCCTCGCCGAGCGGCTCCAGAAGCTCGACCCGGGTGTTGCCGAGCTCGACGAACACCATGGTCACGCCCTGCTCGGCCTGTTCCATGGGCTCGGAAACGCGCGCGCCATAGGCCTCGCGGTAGAGCCGGGCGGCGGCGGCGAGATCGGGCACCGCGATCGCAACGTGGTTGAGCCTTTCGAGCATCGGGGCCTCCGTTTCCGGTCGGGTTCACGCGCAGCGCACCGTGAGGCTAAAGGTTCTGTCGATCAAGCTGCAGCCGACGACGGGTGCCTCCGGGTCTGGATTCATCGATTGTCGTCCCGGAGCCTCGAGCAACGTCCGGCAAGATCGAATCGCCGACAAGACCCCCACCCCATCCCTCCCCCACCGGACACCGAACAAGATGCCTCCATGGAAGGCTGGGTGGGAGAGCGGGCTCAACATCAAACGTTCCAGGGTCGTCACGTTGCGGTGGCATCGGGCCCCATGACGCGGTAAAACCCGCGCGAGGAAAGGCGCGTCCGTTTTTGTTGACGCGCCTGAATTGTTGGCGGCGCCCTCCGGCCGCGCGCCAGACAGGCCATCGATGAGTTTTTGTGTCGCGCCCCTGGCGCTTGTTGTGTTGATTGCGAGCGCGCTCGCTCCGGCGCTGGCGCAGGGCCCGGCACCGGTCCGGGTCGACGACGTGATCAGCGAGCCGATGCGCCAGACCGCGCCGGTGATCGGCCGGATTGTTGCGCGTCAGCACGGCGTGGTCGCCGCCGAGATCGCTGGCGTAATCGACGCGGTTCACGTCGATGTCGGCGACCGGGTCGAGGAAGGCGGGCTCCTGGCGGAGATCGACGACGCCTGGCTGGTTCTGGCCTTGCGCCTGCGCGAGTCCGAACTGGCCGAAGCCGGTGCCAACGCGGGTCGCGAGGAAGCGGGCGTGACCATGGCCCGTCACGCGCTCGCCCGTATCGAGGGACTGAGCGGCACCTCGTCCTATTCCGGCGCCAGGTTCGAGGATGCCGAGGAGGAACTTCGCCGCGCCGAGGCGGCGAGCGCCGCGGCCGTCGCCCGCAGGGCCCGTGCCGAGGCCGAACTCGAGGTGGCGAAGCTCGAAATCGAGCGCGCCCGGGTCCGCGCGCCCTACGCGGGCGTGGTGGTCGAGCGCCATGCCCAGCCCGGCGCCTATCTGTCGGCCGGCAGCCCGGTCGTCACGCTGATCGACGACACCACCATGGAAATCGAGGCCGACGTTCCGGCCGAACTCGCCTGGCGCGCCGCGCCCGGAACAAAGGTACGCGCCGAGCAGGCCGGCGGGGTGGAGGTTTCGGCGCAGGTGCGCGCCGTGGTGCCGGAGGAAAACCCCCTCACCCGCACCCGCGCGGTCCGCTTCAGCGCCGACTTCGGTGCCGGGCGCGGGGCTCTCGCATCGGGCGAAAGCGTCACCCTCCACCTGCCGGTGGCGGACGAGCGCATGGTCACCACCGTGCACAAGGATGCGGTCGTCCTCCAGCCGGATGGCGCGACGGTCTTCGTCGTCACCGACGGCGCCGCGGAATCGCGCCCGATCCGGACCGGCCTCGCGGTCGGCGAGCGGATCGAGGTCGTGGCGGGGCTCGAGCCGGGAGAGACCGTCGTGGTTCGCGGCAACGAGCGGCTGCGTCCGGGTCAAAAGGTCAGTTTCTGATGGGGCGGGCACGGCAGATGGCCTGCGCCCGCCATCGACCGCCTGGCGGGCGGCTGCCATGGGACTGATCCGCCTCGCCATCGACCGGCCGATCGCCGTCATTGCGTCCGTCATCCTGGTGGTGATGTTCGGGATACTGGGCCTTGTCACCATTCCGATCCAGCTTGCCCCCG
>Ga0326597_10002834_pt1 | contig 25668 bp, 28 predicted proteins | sample RVTome_12_FD_203789 | JGI IMG/M metagenome (GOLD analysis project Ga0326597, IMG submission 203789) | Soil microbial communities from uranium-contaminated site in the Upper Colorado River Basin, Wyoming, United States - RVT100D185 | ecosystem: Environmental > Terrestrial > Soil > Contaminated >... | reverse complement strand
CTACTACCAGCTGGAGCAGTGCGTGCGCGGCATGGTCGCGGCGTGCCAGGCGCTCGGCGTGCCGGTCGTCTCCGGCAACGTCTCGCTCTACAACGAGACGAGCGGCGTCGCGGTCTACCCGACGCCGGTCGCCGGCATGCTCGGGCTGATCGAGGACGTCGACGGCGTCGTGCCAATGCGGTTCCAGGACGAAGGCGACGCGGTCTACCTCCTCGGCGTCGACGCCCTGAAAGGCGACGCGGCTGACCTCGCGGGTAGCGAGTACGCGAAGCTCCTCCACGACGGCCTCGTTGCGGGCCGCCCGCGCATCGACCTCGATCTCGAGGCGCATGTGCAGCGCGCCTGCCTCGCCGCGACGCGTCGCGGGCTGCTCAAGAGCGCGCACGACTGCTCGCGCGGCGGGCTCGCCGTCGCGCTCGCGGAGTGCTGCCTCGATGGCGGCCGCGGGCTCGATGCGTCGGGCGTCGCCATCGACGGCCGCGTGGACGCCGCGCTCTTCGGCGAGGCGGCCTCGCGCATGGTCGTCTCGACAACCGATGGCCCGGCGCTGGAGACGCTCGCGCGCGAGCACGGCGTACCTATCGTGCGCCTGGGCCTCGTCGCAGGCGACCGCCTCTCGCTCGGCGACTACGTCGACGTCGCGGTCGAGGAGCTACGGCGCGGATACGAGGACGGCTTGGCGAGAGCGCTGGCCGGTGAGCTGCCGTAAGGGGGTGGCCTGGCGCCTGCCCGCCTCAGGAGGGAGCGTAGGCTCGAAGGAAGGAAGCTGCGGGATCCATCCCGCAGAATTCAGAACAAGCCAACAGCCTCCAGCCATCGCGCCGGCCTCCTTCGCTTGACAGAACGTCCCCCCTGCCGTACATTCGTTCTGAGAGCGAAACGCTGATCGGTCTATGCGGTTTGTGTTCGAACGATGTCGAAAGATAAGCTGCGTCAAGCACCTCCACACAACCCGTTATCTGCGATCAGTCCGCTAGGATGGAACTCGATGGTGTCCGCCCGGGTGGACGCCATTCTGCGAGGAGAGCAGCCATGAAGGTCGTCTTTCTGGAGAACGTCGAAGGCACCGCGCAGGTCGGCGACGTCAAAGAGGTGAAGAACGGCTTCGCGCGCAACTATCTGCTGCCGCGCGGGCTGGCCGCGCCGGCAAAAGAGCCGTACCTGACGCGTGCCGGCGGCCGCGCCAAGCGCGAGGTGAAGCATCAGGTCGAGCTGGACCGCAGCGCGACCGCGCTCGCGGAACGCCTCGAGGGCGCCAAGATCAGCATCGGCGCGCGTGTCGGCGAGCAGGGAAAGCTCTACGGCTCGGTCACCAGCGTCCACATCGCCGGCGAGGTGGCGAAGCTCATCGGCGACGAGGAGTTCGACCATCGGAAGGTGCTGCTGCCCGAGGCGATCAAAGAGGTCGGTACGCAGAGCGTCCGCCTGCGCCTCACGCGCAACGTCGAGGCGACCGTCGAGGTCGAGGTGTTCGCCGAGGGCGTCGAAGAGGAGCCGCTGCCGATGGACGAAGCCGCGCCGGCTGTCGAGGCGACCGCCGGGGAAGCGGCCGAGGACGAGGAACCAGCGGACGAGGCGGAAGAGGAAGAGAACGACGAAGACGGGGAGTCCTAGCGCTGCAATGAAGTACGCGGTTGTGTACGAGAAGACCGCTCGTAACTACTCAGCCTACATTCCTGACCTTCCCGGTTGTGTCGCGACGGGTACCACGCGCGCGCAGGTGGAGCGCCGCGTACGCGAGGCGATCGCGCTCCATCTGGGTGAGCTCAAGCGCGAACGGGCGAAGCCGCCCAAGCCATCGGCGTGGACGGAGCTCGTGGAGGTCTCCGCGTGACCACGACGGACGCGGAGTATCAGAGCGCGCTGCGCGCGGCGGAGCGCGACCTGGTCGCCGCCGCCACGGCGGACGACGTGCGCAACGCCTGGCGCAAGCACTTCTCGGTGCTAGGACACCGGGCGCTGGGCAGGCTGCTGCTCGGCCGGCCGGCGGCGGAGCTGGCGGCGAGGCGCTCGTCGCGCGCCGAGCGCGAGTAGAGGATTGCGGCGCTGGGCGTCGCGCGAACGACGGAGCAGACGGAGCGCAAGGAGTGCGGTTGGCGTGGTGATCGCTGAGCTGAGGCAACTGCCCTCCGACGTCGACGCGGAGGAGGCCGTGATCGCCTCGCTGCTCGTCGACGAGGACGCCGTCTACAAAGTCCACGGCATCGTCCGGCCCGAGGACTTCTACCGCGAGCAGAACCGCTGGAGCTACGAGGCCTGCCTCGCGCTCATGGAGCGCGGCGAGTCGATCAACCAGGTCACCGTCGCCCACGAGCTCGCCCGCCAGAACCGCCTCGAGGACGTCGGCGGGCCCGCCTACCTCTCGCGCATCGTCGTTGAGCTGCCGACGCCGATCGGCGTCGAGCACTACGCCTACATCGTCCAGCGCGACTCGGTCTACCGCAACCTGATCGGTGCCACGCGCCAGATCGGCGAGATGGCGATGCAGGGCGGCCCGCGCGTCGAGGAGGTGCTGACGCGCGCCGAAGACCTCATCTTTGCCCTCCACCGCGGCGACCGTTTCCGCGACTTCTATCACATCCGCCAGCTCCTGGAGCAGTACCTGGAGGCGCCCGGCATCGAGGCGCGCGACTCGAGCGCGATCAGCGGCATCCGCACCGGCTTCGTCGATCTCGATACGCTGCTCGGCGGGCTGAAGCGCTCCGACCTGGCGATCCTGGCGGCGCGTCCCAGCCTCGGCAAGACCAGCCTCGCGCTCAACATCGCACGCAACGCCGCCGTTGGGCAGGGCGCGCGCGTCGCCATCTTCTCGCTTGAGATGGCGGCCGGACAGCTCGCGCAGCGGATGCTCGCGTCGGAGTCCGGCATCGATTCGACCCGGCTGCGTCTCGGCGAGCAGACGGAGGCGGAGGAGCAAAAGATCATGCACGCGATGGGCGTGCTCGCCGACGCCGAGATCTACATCGACGACATGGCGGTGCAGCGCGTGAGCGAGATCCGCGGCAAGGCACACCGCTTACACCGCGAGCGCCCGCTCGACCTCATCGTTGTCGATTACTTGCAGCTCATCCAGGGCGCCGCCGGCCGCCACGATGGCCGCGTCGCCGAGGTGAGCGAGATCTCTCGCGCGCTCAAGGCCCTCGCGCGCGAGCTCGACGTGACCGTGCTCGCCTGCTCCCAGCTCTCGCGCGCGCCGGAGCAGCGCGTGCCCCACATCCCGATGCTGAGCGACCTGCGCGAGAGCGGCAGCATCGAGCAGGACGCGGACGTCGTGGTCTTCATCTATCGCGAGGACGTCTACGTCAACGAGGAGGAGTGGCAGCGCATCAACCCGGGCCGGCCGTTCCCCGAGGGGATCGCACAGGTGATCATCGCCAAGCACCGCAACGGCCCGACGGGCACCGTGCACATGCGCTTCCGCAAGCACCTGACGCGCTTCGAGGACCTCGCGGTGATGGCGGCCGAGCCCGAGTACGCGTAGCGTGTCCCGCCTCGACGACCTATTGGGGAACTGGAAGCGGGAGAGCGGCAACGGGAGCCGTCAGCGCGAGGAATCGAACGGGCACGCTCTCGCGCCCGAGACGATCGATGACGATGTTTGTCCGCTCTGCGGCGGCTGCGGGTTCCTGCGCCGCGACGTGCCGCTGCACCATCCGGAGTTCGGCCAGGCCGTTCCCTGCCGCTGCGTCGGGCAGGAGAGCGGCGAGTCGCGCCAGGCGCGGCTGCTCCGCTACAGCAACCTGGGGCCCCTCACCCGCCTCACGTTCGACACGCTGATCCGGCGCGGGCGCAGCGCCGACCAGCAGGACCAGCGTCGCTTCCAGCGCTGCGTCGAGCAGGCGGAGGCGTTCGCTCAGGACCCGCACGGCTGGGTCGTGCTCGTCGGCGCGTCGGGCTGCGGCAAGACGCATATCGCCGCCGCTATCGCGAATCGCTGTATCGAGCTCGGCACGCCGGCCCTCTTCGTCGTCGTGCCGGACCTGCTCGACCACCTGCGCGCGGCGTACAAGCCGGACGCCGAAGTCGGCTACGACCAGCTCTTCGAGCAGGTGCGCAACGCGCCGGTGCTGGTGCTGGACGACCTCGGCACGCAGAGCGCGACGTCGTGGGCGCAGGAGAAGCTCTTCCAGATCATCAACCATCGCTTCAACGCGCGGCTGCCGACCGTGGTTACGACGAACACACCGTTGCACAAACTCGACGACCGGCTGCGCACGCGCCTCGGCGACCCGGCGCTCTCGCAGCCGCACGCCGACCCGATCGCGACGGTGCACATCCTGGAGGAGCGCCGCCCGACGGAGTACCGCGAGCTGAACATGCTGGAGCTACCGTTGATCCGCGAGATGACGTTCGAGCGTTTCGATCTCATGGACGCGCGCTCGCAGCGCGACCGCACGTGGCGCGAGAACGCCTACCAGCAGGCCCTCCGCTTCGCGACGGAGCCAGACGGCTGGATGGTGCTCTCCAGCGACCGTTCGCGCGACCGCACGCACCTCCTCGCCGCGATCGCCAACTACCGGCGCGCGCACGGCGAGCAGCCGTTCCTCGTGCAAGTGTCGAGCTTGCTTGACTTCCTCCGCCGCGCGATGCACGACGAGGCGTCGCAGGACTACTATCGGGTGAAGCTGGACGTGCGGAACTGCCCGCTGCTGCTGCTCGACGATCTCGAGATCGGCCTGGGCAGCGACTGGGCGCGCGGCGAGCTGTTCCAGCTCCTCAACCCGCGCTACCTGGCGCGGCTGCCCACCGTGATCACGACGCCGAACACGATCAACAAGCTGCTCGCCGACAACGGCTGGGAGCGCCTCGCGCGGCTGCTCGTCGGCGACCCGGCGTTCTGCTCCTTCCTGCCAATCGGCGAGTTCTCGGACGAGAGCACGGCGGCGCCCCAAACGCGCTCGCGTGGCCGAGGGAAGGGCCGATAGGCATATGTGGTACGGTGGAGGGTGAGGACCCGTATGGCTAATCGAAAGTCGAAGGCAAATGGGACCCTGACGGATCTCGTGCGGCGAGGTGAGGCCACCTTTCACAAGAGATCTGCGCCGTCGTCGAAGGGGCGGCCGGCGATCAAGACGTTTCGTTTGAAGCCCGGAGTCCGAATAGCGCCAGGACGGCGCAAGAAGTAGGGGATTGCCGGCAACGCAGCGGATGTTTGACGAAGAACCACTGCCTGAGGCGGTGGTTCTTGATACGAGTTTCGTTGTTCATGTCCTACATGAGAACGAAGCATTCCATAGCGAATGCCTAGCGTTCGCGAACAGGCTGCTCAAAGCTGACACGGCCGTTATCTACACCAACCTGCTCCGAATGGAGTTCTGGCACGGCTGGGCGCGCGCGGTGAGGAATCGCGGCGTTCCGCACGCTCTTCTCGAACAGCCCAGTCTCCTTCCTGATGAGCGATCAGAGAAGGCACGAGCGTATCTTGTCGGCGATCGTTACCTCAAGGACTTCCTAGGCCTGTTCCGTAGGTACGAAATGCGCATCGGAGCGAGACTCCTCGATCAGGCTCTCATGCTGATGGGCACGTACAACCTCACGTCACACGATGCCTGCGTAGCCGCCGTGAGGTTGCGGGCAAACGTGCCCGATGTCGTCTCTCTCGACGGCGTGTTCCGCCGTGTTGACCACCTGGAGCTTTGGAACAACCGCTTGCCGGAGCGGCGCTAGGCGCCGGCCTGCGCTTTGTATTCTTAGCCTGCCACCACCGCCACCCAATCCCGTAGCGCGCGCACCGTCGTCTCGAACGCCAGGTCGTCCCACGGGATCGTCTCCGCGTTGAACCAGCGCGCCTCCAGCGCCTCGACGCCGAGCTGCGGCTCCTCGCGCAGCGCCCGCGCGCGGTAGACGACGACCACGATGCCCACGACGGGACGGCTGTAGACACCCAGCAGGCCGGTTACCGCTAGTGGCAGGCCGACCTCCTCCTCGCTCTCCCGCGCGGCCGCTTCCTCCGTCGACTCGCCGACCTCGACGAAGCCACCCGGCGGCGTCCAGGCGCCGCGTCGCGGCTCCAGCGCGCGCCGCATCAGGAGCAGCCGCGGCTTGCCATCCGCTCCGTCCAGCTCCGGGATAGCGGCGGCGACGAGGCGCGGGTTGAGGTAGTGGATCAGCCCGCACGATTCGCAGACCAGCCTGCTGCGGTGCTCCTCCTCGACGTGCTGGAGTAGCACGTTGCCGCCGCACTGGTGGCAAAAGCGCGGCTCCGGCGGCAGCGCGGTGTCCGAGGTCATGTGCGGGGCCTACGCGCGGCCGCTCGGCGCGCGCTGCTGCGGCTCCACGGCGTGGCCGGCCACCCACGCGCCGTCGCCGTCCTCCCAGATCTCCTTCTTCCAGATCGGGACCGTCTGCTTGAGCCGGTCGACGGCGTGGTGGCAGGCCTCGAACGCTTCCTGCCGGTGCGCCGAGGACACCGCGACGAGCAGGCTCGCCTCGCCGATGGCGAGACGACCGGTGCGGTGGAGGATGCCGATGCCGGTGACCGGCCAGCGCGCGGCCACCTCTTCGGCCACCTCGCGCAGCTTCTTTTCGGCCATGCCGGGATAGGCGTCGTACTCCAGCGCGACGACGCGGCGCCTGTCCGCGTTGTTGCGCGCGACGCCGTGGAAGAGCACCACCGCGCCGCTCTCGTCCTTGCGCACGGCGGCGACAAGGCGCGCCGGGTCGAGCGGCGCTGCGCTGACCTCGAACGGGCCGAGGACCTCGCTGCCGCCGCTCACGGGCGGGATGATCGCGACGTCGTCGCCGTCCTTCAGCCGGTGCCCGGGATCGACGTACTCCTCGTCGACCGCGCAGATCAGGGTCGGGAGGTAGGGCGTCACGACCGGATAGCGCCGCTCTAGCTCGCGGCGCAGCTCGGCCACCGTCGCGCCGTCGGCGAGATCGAAGCTGATCTCGCGCTCGCCGAGGAGGTCGTGTAGGCCTGCAAACAAACGGACTTTAACGTTCATTCCCGAAGCACCAATGGCCGTGGCGCAGCGGGTTCAGTATACATGGGCCGCTTCTGCTCTGTCGAAGGCGAGTGGCCGCCGGTGCTATGCTGGTGCTCCGGATAGGAGGCCGGACTTGATGACGATCGGCGGAGTGCTTGCGGAGAGAGTCGGCCGCATCGCGCTCGACCTGATCTTCCCCGCGCGCTGCGTCGGCTGCGGTGCAGGCGGCTCGTTCATCTGCCCTACGTGTGCCGCTGCGCTGCCGGAGGCGGCCCAGCCGCGCTGCCCGCGCTGCTGGCGGCCCGGCGCCGCCGCGGTGTGCGACTCCTGCCGGCTGGACCCGCCGCCGTTCGACGGCCTGTTCGCCGCCTACGTGTACAGCGGGCTCGCGCGGGAGCTGGTCCATCACCTGAAGTACCGGGAGACGGCGGCGCTCGCCGCGCCGATGGCGTCGCTACTGGCGCAAGCGCTCGCCGCGCGAGCCCCGCCGGCGGATCTGATCGTGCCGGTGCCGCTCTCCGGCGCGCGACGGCGCGCACGCGGCTACAACCAGTCCGAGGCGCTGGCGCGGTCGCTCGGGCGGGAGCTGGGCCTGCCGGTGTCTCGCCGCGCGCTCTCGCGCCGGCGGCACACGCTGCCGCAGGCGCGCAGCCACGGTGCCGAGGAGCGCCGCCGGAACGTCGAGGGCGCGTTCGCGGCCCGAGCAGACGAGGCGTCCGGTCGCCGCGTCCTCTTGCTGGACGACGTAACCACGACCGGCGCGACCCTGCGGGCCTGCGCGGGGGCGCTCCAGGAGGCGGGCGCCGCTTCCGTCTGGGCGGTCGCGTTCGCCAGGGAAGACTAGGCCTGGGTGGCCCGCCTGTGCTATTTATTGTAAAGTTCGAAGGCGGCTGGTGCGGGATGCTCAGCGCTTCGGCCTTGAATAGAGACCGGCCGGCGCCGCCGCTGGCCGCTCGCCGGGCTAAGGGTGCGCCTGCTGTTATGAACGGCTGCGCCGAGGACTTGTTCTAGAGGTGGAGAGCGACTACCGGCCCGATAGCTCGCCCTGGGTGCCGAGCACGCGACAAGTGCCCGCGCGGCTGCGCGGCCGCTGGCCCCCCGCCGAGATGACTGCCGCCGTCGGCGCGCCGCCGAGGCGCCCCCGTCGCGGGCGGGGCTTCGGGCTGCCGGTCCTCCTGACCCTGGCGATCGTCGCCGTCGCCGTCTCCGCCACCGCGCTCCTCCTGCGAGACGACCCCGAGCCGGCCTCCGCCGAGGGCGCCGCGATGGCGATCGCGCCGGCGTCGGGCCTGGACTGCTCCCCTCAGACAGGCAAGTGCGTCGCGTCCGGCGGCTCGTTCAGTATCTTCGTCGTCGCCAGCGTGCCCCCGGCCGGCGGCTACACGTCGTATCAGGTGGTGCTGCAGTACCCGACCAGCCTCCTCCTGAAGAACCAGGCCGGCATTAGCGAGAACGTCCACCCCAACGCCTGCATCGCGCAGTTGGAGACCAAGGGGTCGGGCAGCTACCAGCTCAACTGCAAGACCGGCCTGAACAGCCACAACGGTAACATCGTCAACGTGCAGTACAACTGCCCGCCGGCTGGCGGTCAGGTGCAGATCGACCTGGTCGGCGGCGCGGGGGCCGGCGTCAGCGCGTATACGCTGCCGAACCCCACCGGCAGCACGGTCGTCTTCCTCAAGAGCGAGCCGAAGGGCGGCAAGCAGGTCGCCGACTTCATGGTCGTCAACTGCGTGCCGCCGCCGACGCCAACGCGGACGAACACGCCCATCTCGACGCCGACGTCCACCCCGACGCGCATGGCGACGGCCACCAGCACGAGGACGTCCACGCCGACCGCCACGGTGACGCCGACGCGGACCACCACCCCGCGCCCGACGGCGACGCCGGTGAAGGTGAAGATGTCGCTCAAGGTCTTCAACGACAAGGGCAAGACCCAGCAGGTCTGCGGGTTCGGCGAGGTGCACCGCAAGTGCACCGTCAGCGCCAAGTCGGGCTTCAGCGTCGACGTCTTCGCCAGCCAGCCGCCCGTCGGCGGCTACACCGCCTTCCAGGTGACGCTGCAGTTCTCGGACATCCTGACGCTCCAGCAGCAGGACGGCGTGAGCGAATCGCGCGCTCCCTCGTGCAGCTCGGGATCGGAAGAGAAGATTGCGGGCGCGCCCGGCGTGCCGCCGCGCTACATCCTCACCTGCAAGGTTGGGCCGCCCGCCATCACGTACACCGGCGCCCTGGCCAACGTGCAGTTCGACTGCCCGCCTGCCGGCGGGTCGGCGCAGATCGATATCATCGGCGGCGCCGGACCGAAGGCGAGCGCCTACGTCACGCCGAGCATCTTCGGCGCGGTCGTCTTCCTCAAGTCCGTCGCCAAGGACGGCAAGCTGGTGGCCGACTCGGTGCTGATCAACTGCGTCCCGAATACGCCGACGCCAACGCCGACCAGCACCCGCACCAGCACGGCAACCGCGACAAGGACGGCCACCCCGTCAGCCACGCCGACGAGCACGTCGACCTCGACCGCCACGATGACCTCGACACCCACGCGCACGGCCACCCCGACGTTTACCAGCACGCCGACCTCGACCGCCACCCCGACGAGTACGTCCACGAGCACTCGGACGAATACGCCGGCGGCAACCGGCACGTCCACCAGCACCGCTACGGCGACCGCAACCAGGACGGCGACCGCCACGACCACACCGACGCCCTCCAGCACGCCGACGATCACGCCGACCGCCGTCCGCACGGCGACGCCGACCGGCACCGCGACGTTTACGCCCACGTTCACGTCGCAAGTCTTCCCGACGAGCACGCCGCCGCGCACCCCGACGAATACGCCGCCGGGAATCACTCCGGACGTCGTCACCGGCACGCCGCCGCGCAACACGCCGACCCGAACGCCGACGCTCCCGTTGCCGCCCACCCAAACACCGCCGCCCCCGCAAGCCACGAGCACGCCGCCGATCCCCACAGCGACGCCGACGGCCACGCGCGTCTCGACTGTCCTGCCGTCCACCCGCGTGCCATCCTCGCCCACGCGCGGTTCCGGCGCGTCCGTCCTCCCGCCCTCCGGCGGCGGCGACGACGGCCCCGCCGGCGGCTACGCCCTCCTCGGCGCGCTCGCCAGCCTTGGCCTCGCGCTGTTCGCCGTCCACTTCTGGCGCTCCGGCGGCGAGGCCGCCCCGGCGCCGTCCGGCTTCGTGCCGAGCATGCGTCCCACGCGCAGCTCCTGGCAGCGCCCGGCGCCCCGTCCGCCCGCGCCACGACCCAGGAGCGTCGGGCCCTCGTATCCCAATCTGCCGGATGGCGTGGCGCCGCCCTGGCTGCGCCTCCTCCGGCGCCGGCGACCGTAGCGTTTCGCCCGCCGGCGAGCTTCACCCTCGCGACCGCTAAGGAAGTTCCTACCCCGCCCACGCTAGGCCCTGCTCACGGCGTTTGCCGCCGCCACAACGCTGGCCTACAATCGAAGCGAGGCTGTCGCGCGCCTGAGGGGAGGGCCATGCAGGTCATCGTCAGGGGTAAGCACTTTCGCGTTCCGGAGCAGATCGAAGAGCGAGCGCGTGCCAAGCTCGCGAAGCTGAGCCACTACCTGCCGTTGCTGGAGGACGCGTCCGTCGAAGTCGATCTGACGCATCAGAAAGCGAAGGAGCCCGGCCAGCGCTACCTGGTGCGCGTAATCGTCAGCGGCCGCGGCGTCCATCTTCAGGCCGAGGAGCATGCCGCCGAGCTGGAGACGGCCGTGGACGCAGCGGCGCGCGTGATCACGCGACAGGCGGAACGCCACAAGGAACGCCTCTACCGGCGCGGCCGGCGCGGCAGCAAGGAAGCCGCCGTCCCGCCCGCCGAGGGCGAGGAGACTGCCTCACGACCGGACAAGGTGGCGCGCGTCAAGCGCTTCGCCGTCAAGCCGATGTCCGCCACCGAGGCCGTCGAGCAGATGGAGCTGCTGGGACATGACTTCTTCCTGTTTCACGACGCCGGCCTGGAGCGTATCGCCGTGCTTTACCGCCGGCGCGCCGGGGACTACGGCGTCATCATCCCAGAGCTCTCGTGATCGTCACCGTCACCCTGAACCCGGCCGTTGACCAGACCCTGGCGCTGGAGCGTCTCACGCTGGGCGATACCAACCGCGTGCGCGAGAGCCGCATCGATCCCGGCGGCAAGGGGATCAACGTCTCGCGCGTCCTGCGCGAGCTCGGCCGCGAGAGCCTGGCGACTGGATTCGCCCCGGGCAGCCTCGGCCGCTTCGTCGAACACTCGCTGCTCGAGCTGGGCATCCTCTGCGACTTCGTCCACACGCGCGGACAGACACGCACCAACCTGACCGTCGTCGATGAGGCCGAGCACGAGACGACACTGCTCAGCTATCGTGGCCCGGAGATGGACCCGCGCCACGTCCAGACGCTGGAGACGCGGCTGCGCCGCTACATCTCGGCTGGCGACTGGCTGGTCGTCGCCGGCAGCATCCCGCCGCCGCTCGACCCGTGGGTCTACGCGCGCCTGATCGAGCTGGGACGCCAGCGCGGCGCGCGCACCGTCCTCGATGCCGACGCCGACGCGCTCGTTGCCGGCCTCAGCGCCCGCCCCGAGATCGTCAAGCTCAATCATCACGAAGCGGAGCGCCTGCTGGGAACGGCGCTCGAGAGCGACCAGGCCCTGGTCGAGGCGGCCGACGCGATGCGCGACGCGGGCGCCGAGACCGCGGTCGTGACTGCCGGCGCGCGCGGCGCCGTCGCCATCAGCGAGGAGGGCGCCTGGCGCTCCTGGTCCCCGCCGGCCGACGTCATCAGCTCCGTCGGCGCTGGCGACGCGTTGCTCGGAGGCCTGCTCTACAGTCTGGAGGAGGGCGGCTCACTGGAAGAGGGGCTGCGCTGGGGTACCGCCGCCGGCGCCGCCGCCTGCCTCACCTCCGGCACGCAGCTCTGCCGCCAGTCGGACTTGCTGGGGCTGCTCCCACAGGTGCGCATCGAGCAGATCCGGGGGGCGCCGGCCCGCGCGACCAGCTCCTAGGCCGTCGCCGAACGAGGTCACCACGTGCCGGACGCCCCTGTCCTCATCGTCTTCTTCGGCGGCATGCGCGGCAGCGAGATCGAAGCGCTGCTCGGCCGCGCGCTGCGCGAGGCCGCACTCGATCTGCTGGAGGAGGCGCTCGCGACGGGCGCATTCGCCGGCGCCGTCCTCGCGACGGACGACGCGTCGCTCGCAGCCGAGCTTCCGGCTGGCGCCGAGCTCGATCTCGATGACGGGCCGTTCCATTTCGGAAGCCGGCTTGGGGACCTGGTGCGCTCGCGCCGGATCGCCAGGGCGGTGTACGCGGGCGCCGGCGGCACGCCGCTGCTGCGCGGCTCCGACCTGGCGGCCGTCGCGCGACAGGTCGCGGAGGGCGAAGGCATCGTCGTCTCGAACAACTACTTCTCGGCGGACCTCGTCGCGTTCACGCCAGGCGATGCCCTGGCGCGCATCGAGCTGCCCGGCGGCGATAACTTGCTCCCGCGCTTGCTCCACGACCAGGCGGGTCTGGAGAGCCTGCCCCTGCCGCGCAGCAGCGCGACCCAGTTCAACATCGATAGCCCGGCCGACCTGGCGATGCTCAAGCTCGCCGGCGGCGCCGGCCCGCGCCTCACCCGCTTCCTCGACACGTTCGAAGCGCGCCTCGAGCCGTACCGCCGCCTGCTCGCCTGCCTCGTCGACCCGAGCGCGGAGCTGCTCGTCGCCGGCCGTGTGGGCAGCCAGGTCTGGGCCTACCTGGAGCGCGAGACGGCCTGCCGGGTGCGCGTCTACTCCGAGGAGCGCGGGATGCAGGCGGCCGGCCGCGATGTCTCGGGCGCGGCGCGGTCGCTGCTCGCGTTCCACCTGCGCGAGGTTGGCTGCCGGCGCTTCTTCGACGAGCTGGCGCAGCTCGCGGATGTTGCCTGCATCGATACTCGTCCACTACTCGCGCACCTGGGCGTCGCGGCGTCGCGGGCCGATCGGTTCTGGTCGGACCTCGGCTGCCCGGAGCGGATCGACGAGCCGTTCTTGCGAGAGCTGACGGCGGCCGCTCGCGACGCCCCGGTTCCCGTGCTCCTTGGCGGCCACTCGCTTGTGGCGGGCGGTCTGCTGCTGTTGATCGAGGCGGCCTGGCGCGACGAAGATCGGCGGATGCAGCAGCACACCTCCAACACGCCATAACGTTGGAACCCACTCGCGCCGGCGATATGCCGCTGCTACGCTGGTGGCGTGATGCTGGCCGGGTCATCGCTATCGTAGACCGACCAATGACGGAAGTCACACGGGCCTTCGTTGCTGCCTGGGACGGCGTGCTCGCCTGGCCCCGTTGGGTCACCTACACGGTGGGCGGTGCCGCGCTCATCGTGCTCCTCGGCCTGCCGACGCTGATCATCCCCTTCGCGACGGACCAGGTCTGGTTTGCGCTCGGCGCGCGCACCATCCTCGACGGCGATCAGCTGTACCGAGCCTTCTGGGACCAGAAGCCACCCCTGATCTATCTCCTCTACGCCGTCCCCTTCGCGCTGGGCGGTGAGCACATGGAGGCGGTCCGCGTCTTCGACCTGCTCAACGTCGCGCTGGCGATGGCTGGCGTGTTCCTCCTGGGACGACGCTTCTTCAGTGAGCGCGCCGGCGTCTTCGCCTCCGGTCTCTACGCCTTCGCCTACCTGGCGTGGACGGCGCCCTCGGACCTGGCGGAGACGGAGGGCTTCATGGCCGCGCCGCTCGCGTTCGCCTTCGCGCTCTACCTGCCGGACGATACGCGTGAAGACGCGCCGCTGCGCGCCCTGACCGCCGGACTGCTGCTCAGCATCGCGTTCCTGTTCAAGGCGCCGGCCCTCCTCTTCCTCCTCGGCCTGCCCGTCGCCGAGGTGCTGCTCCGTCGAGAAGGGAGCTGGTCAACGGCCGGCGCGGCCGGCCGGATGGCACTTGCCGCGCTCGGTTTCGCCGTCCTGCCCGTCGCGCTCGTCCTGTACATGGCGGTCGGTGGCGTCCTCGACGACTTCCTCGATATCCAGCGCAACTACACGGCGCACTACAACGCCTATCGATACGCCCCGGCCGGGATGTCGCACGCGCGCTTCGTGCTCGACGCGACCTCGGAGTTCATCACAGGCGCCGCGTTCCTCGTCGTGCCGGCCGCCGGCGCCGTGCTCTTCGCCTTCTTCCGCCGGGGCGAGGCGCGCGCTGTGGCGCTGCTCGCGGCCATGACACTGCTCGGCGTCGCGGGGATCTGGTGGCAGGGCAAGATGTTCAGCTACCACTGGCTCGTCCTGCTGCCGCTGCTCGCCTTGCTCGCCGGCTATGCGCTCGATCAGCTCGGCGTGCAGTTCCAGACGCTCGCGCGTCCCCGCACGATTGGCGGGTGGACCGTGCTCGCCGTGGGCCTGATCGTGCTCGCCTATCCGGCCCTGCGCGACACGTACGATGACTATCGTGTTCTCGTTCGCTACATGGACGGCTCGATGAGCCGCCGCGATGTCGAGGCGCACTATCACCCGCTGTACACACAGAACCACCAGCTCGTCGACTACGTCCGCACCCATTCCGAGGAAGACGACCGCGTCTTCGTCTGGGGCCTCTGGCCGCAGGTCTACTTCTGGCTCGACCGCCCGCTGCTCGATCGCTTCCTGGTTAACTCGGGCCTGCGCGCGACTTGGGCGCCCGACTCCTGGCGAAACGAGCTGATGGAAGATCTGACGGCGTCGCCGCCGCGCTTCTTCGCCGTCGCCTACGGCGATAATCAGCCGTGGCTCGTGGGCACCTCGCAGACGTCGGACCAGCACCTGGACGAGAGCTTTCCGGAGCTGCGCGACTTCCTGCTGGCGTCCTACGTGCCGGTGCTCGATCTCGACCTCTTCGTCCTCTACGAACGGTCGCCGCCCGCCGTCGAGCGCCCGCCCTTCGCCGTTCGTTGACACCCCCGTTTGGGCCTGGCTACACTGCCCGCGTCATGCTGGAGCTCGACGCCAAGCTGGCGCTGGAGCGCGACGACCCGGAGATCTACGAGCTGATCCGGGAGGAGGAGCGCTACCAGGCCGAGACCGTCCGCCTCATCCCCTCCGAGAACTACGTCTCGCGGGCCGTGCTGGAGGCGAGCGGCTCGGTGCTCACGAACAAGTACTCGGAGGGCTACCCGGGCAGGCGCTACTACGAGGGCCAGCGCTACATCGACCGGCTGGAGACGCTCGTGCAGGACCGCGCGAAGGCGCTCTTCGGCGTCGAGCACGCCAACGTGCAGCCGTACTCCGGTTCGCCCGCGAACATGGCCGTCTACTACGCGCTCCTCCAGCCCGGCGACACGATCATGGGGATGAGCCTGCCCCACGGCGGCCACCTCACGCACGGCTGGAACGTCAACTTCTCGGCGCGCTTCTACCGCGCGGTGCAGTACACGGTGCATCCCGAGACGCACCGTATCGATTACGACCAGGTGCGCGCCCTGGCCAGGCAGGAGCGCCCGAAGATCCTCGTCGCTGGCGCGACGGCCTACCCCCGCGAGTTCGACTTCAAGGTCCTCGGCGAGATCGCGAAGGAGGCGGGCGCCTACTTCCTCACCGACGTCTCGCACATCGCCGGGCTGATCGTCGCGGGCGCGCACCCGGACCCCGCGCCCCACGCCGACGTCGTGACCACGACGACCCACAAGACGCTGCGCGGCCCGCGCGGCGCCATGATCCTCTCGCGCGCCGAGCACGCCGACGCGATCGACCGCGCGGTGTTCCCGGCGCTCCAGGGCGGGCCGCACAATCACACCACGGCGGCGATCGGTGTCGCGCTCAAGGAGGCCTCGACGGCGGAGTTCCGCGAGTACGGCCACCAGATCGTGCGCAACGCGAAGGCGCTCGCCGCCGGACTGCTGGAGCGCGGCTTCTCCCTCGTCTCCGGCGGCACCGATAACCACCTGATCCTGATCGACCTCACGAGCAAGGGCGTCTTCGGCAAGAAGGCCGCCCAGGCGCTCGATCGCGCCGGCATCATCACCAACTACAACACCATCCCGTACGACCCGCGCAAGCCGTTCAGCCCCAGCGGCGTCCGCATCGGCACCCCGGCCGTCACCTCGCGCGGCATGCGCGAGGCCGAGATGGCCCGGATCGCCGCCTGGATGGACGAGGTGGTGGCCGCCCCCGCCGACGAGGACGTCGCCGCGCGAGTACGGAACGAGGTGCGCGATCTCTGCGCCCAGTTCCCCGCCCCCGGCCTCCCCCTCCGCTAGGTTGACGAACGCGCTCGGCCGCTCCTATACTGGGAGCGCTGGAATTCGCCCGCTCCGAGCCCGGCATCCGAATCGAGAGCGACGGACGCCGGGGTCGTTTTGCTTTTGTGACCGGAGGAGATCGCGTTGCGACGCTACGAACTGGTGGTTATCATAAGCCCGCAGGTGGCCGACGACGACCTCCCGGAGGCCGTCGACAACCTGGTCAAACGCCCCGTCGAGAGCCGCGGCGGCGTCTGCCAGGAAGTCAACGTCTGGGGCCGGCGCAAGCTGGCGTACCCCATCCACCGCCACGCCGAGGGCAACTATGTGCTCACGCAGCTCGAGCTGGACCCGCAGCACACCAAGGAGCTGGAGCGCGGTCTGCTGATCTCCGAGGAGGTGCTCCGGCACCTGCTCGTGAAGCTGGACGAGTAGCCGGCGGGAGGATGAGCGCCGGCGGAGGGAGTGGGTCTCATGGCGGGGCTGAACAAGGTCATGCTCATTGGGAACGTCGGGACGGATCCCGAGATGCGCTATACCGCCAATGGCAACGCCGTCACAACGTTCCGGCTCGCATGCAGCCGCAACTTCTCTGGCCCGGACGGCGAGCGGAAGGAAGAGACGGAGTGGTTCACAATCGTCACCTGGAACAAGCTGGCCGAAACCTGCAGCCAGTTCCTCCAGAAGGGGCGTCGCGCCTATGTCGAAGGACGGCTGCAGACGCGCTCCTGGGAGGGCCCCGACGGCCAGCGCCGCTACCGCACCGAGGTGATCGCCGCGACCGTGCTCTTCCTGGACCGCGCGCAGGCCGCCCCGATGGCCGACGACGCGGCCGTCGCGCCGGAACTGGAAGAGGCGCCGGTCGGCGAGCATGCGGACTGATCGTGAGGATGAGCAGCCTGTGAGCGAGCAAGAGCGCGACACCGCCGTCGAGCCCGTCGCCGAGGCGCCGGCCGCGCCTCAGCCTGAGACGCCGCCGCCGGTCGCCGCGGCGTCCGCGAGCGAACGCGTCGCGCCTGCTCCGCCCGCGCCCCCTGCCTTCGCTGGTCCCCCCGCCGACAGGCCGCCGCGGGGCGACGCCGGCGAGCGCCGCCGCCGCCCCTTCGGCAGGCGAAAAGTCTGCTCGTTCTGCGTCGAGAAGGCCAGGGCGATCGACTACAAAGACGTGCTCAAGCTGCGCCGCTATCTCTCAGACCGCGGCCGCATCGAGTCCAGGAGAAAGACGGGCACCTGCGCCAAGCACCAGCGCTGGCTGGCTACCGCGCTCAAGCGGGCGCGCCATCTGGCCATGCTGCCCTACTCGCCGGAGCACATCCGGTCGTCGGGCGCGCCCGTCGGGCGCCGCTAGGGGCAGGGACACCGTGAGGTGAAACGGGGGCCGCGCGCCCTCGTTGTGTCTCCGGAAGCAGGAGAACCGTGGCGAAAGCAAAGTCCCGCCAGGTCCAGCGCGCCCAGGAGCGGGCGCGCGCCGTCCATCACACCAGCGCCGGCAGCGAGCGGACGCACTTCACGCTCATTGTGGGTGGCATCGGCGCCGTCATCGTCATCGTCCTCGGCATCATCGGCTTTGGCTGGTACCAGACGCAGATCAGGCCCCTGAGCAAGACCGTGCTCGCCGTCGGTGACACCAAGTTCAACCTCGCGCACCTGGAGCGCCGGATGGAGCTGGAGCTGGATGAGAACAGCTTCTACACGCGCGATACGTTTATCCAGCTGCCGGACATCATGTACGAGCGGCTCGTCGAGGAAGGAAAGCTGCTCGAGGTGGGCCCGACGCTGCCATCGATCACCTTGACCGAAGAAGACCTGGCGGCCGAGATCCGCGCGCGCGGCGGCCTCGCCGACGACGTGGAGCCTGACGTCTTCGCCGCCGAGTTCCGGAATCAGGTTGACGATAGCGGGCTGAAGGAGAACGAGTACCGCCAGATGCTACAGGCGGAGATCCTGCGCGACAAGGTGCGCGCCTTCTTCACCTTCGCCGCGCCCACCGAAGCCGAGCAGGTCCGCGCCCGCTGGATCGTCGTCGATAGCCAGGAGCAAGCGGACGCTGCGATCCAGCGCCTCGCTGCCGGCGAGGACTTCGTCGAGGTGGGCCGCGATGTCTCGCTCGACGTCCCGCGCGTCGAACAGGGCGCGGCCGAGGAAGACTGGTTCCCGCGCGGTGCGCTGGGCAACGACAACCTCGAGGAGTTCCTCTTCGACCAGGCGGCGCCCGGCGATCGCAGCGGCATCGTCCCGACCGGCGACCTCTTCTACATCGCCGTGCTGCTCGACCACGAGGAATCGCGCACCCTGGACGATGTCCAGCGCGCGAACGTCGGCGAACGGGAGATGCGCGAGTGGCTCGACGGCGTCGACGTCACGGTCGACCGCAACTTCTCGCAAGAAGACGCCGTCCGTGCCCTGGACGACGTCATCAATTGAGCCGGCAGCGGAGGTCGGCGTGATGGTACAGGAACAGCGGGCCGGGACGGCCATGGGCCTGGGCTGGGTCCAGGACCAGGTCTATCAGCTCAAGGCGGACGTCGGTCAGCTCGACCAGCAGCTCCTCCACGTCCAGTCGCTCCTCACACAGCTCACCGAGAGTATGCGCGGGCTGGAGGCCTCCGTCCGCGACACCTCGTCGAACGCCGGCCTGGCGCCTCGCCTCCAGGAAGAGCTCAACCAGGCCGTCGCCCTCATCGTCCACCTCCAGGACCAGCAGGCCGAGGCGAACCGGCAGCTCGACGCCCTCGGCCGCCACCGCGAGGTTGAGCAGAACCGCGACCAGCTCGAATGGACGGAGCTGGCGCGCCGGCTCGAGCCGCTGGAGCGCCAGGTCGCGCAGTGGCTCGACCGGCAGGCCGGCGTCGACGAGGTCGGCCGCCGCTTCCAGGAAGGGCTGTCGCTCATGCGCCAGGAGCTGCAGCAGATCGACCAGCGGCTGGAAACCGTCGAGAGCAAGGCCGGCCGCGCGCTCGAGGGCGCCACGCGCGTCGAGCATACCCTGACCCAGGTCGAAGCGGCGCTCCTCGAGCTCCAGCGCTCAGACGACGCGCTGACCGAGCGTACGCGCGCCGCCTCCGATGTAGCGCACCGGCTGGAGAGCAACCTGGGCCAGCAGCTCCAGGACCTTCAGCGCCTCGAGCTGCTAGCTGAGCGCGTCGAGCTGCATCGCGCGGAGCGCCAGCGGCTCGAGGACCGCGCGCTGCGTCTGGAGGAAGAGCTCGGTGAGCTGCGTACGCGCGCCGAAAAGTCGGAGCAGCAGGACGGCCGGCTGAGCGCGCAGCAGCAGGGCATCGCCTCCCGCCTCGACGCGCTCCAGGAGCACGTCGAGCTGCAGCGGACGGCGCTCCTCGAGCAGCTTCGCCGGCTCACCGGCAGCCAGGAGCGCACGAAACGCCGCCAGATCCAGGAGCTGGAGCGCGAGGTGCGCGAGATGAGAAAGTATGTCGCCGACCTCGCCGACCAGTAGGCCGGGCATCGATGCGCCGCAGCGCGGCGAGGGCGTCCTTCGCCGCTACCGCCACCTCCTCCCCGTCACCGACGACACGCCGCTGATCACGCTGGGCGAGGGCGACACGCCCCTCGTCCGCTCCGTGCGGCTCGAGGCGGATGCCGGCTGCGCGGCACTCTACTTCAAGCTGGAGAGCTGCAACCCCAGCGGCTCGTTTAAGGACCGCGGCATGGTGGTGGCGGTGGCGAAGGCGCTGCAGCGCGGCGACCGTGCCGTCCTCTGCGCCTCCACGGGCAACACCAGCGCGTCGGCCGCCGCCTACGCCGCGCGCTGCGGGCTCCGGAGCTACGTCATCGTGCCGCACGGGCGCATCGCCGGCGGCAAGCTCGCGCAGACCGTCGCGCACGGCGCGCGCCTCATCGCCGTCGACGGCAGCTTCGACGATGCGCTCAGGCTCGCTCGCGAGGTGACCGCGCGTCACCCGATCGCGCTCGTCAACTCGATCAACCCCGATCGCATCGAAGGGCAGAAGACGGCCGCGTTCGAGATCGTCGACGCGCTCGGCGAGGCGCCGCACGTGCTCTGCCTGCCGGTCGGCAACGCTGGGAACATTACCGCGTACTGGCGCGGCTTCGTCGAGTACTATCAGCGCGAGTCTGCCGGCCGGAAGCCGCGCATGTGGGGGTTCCAGGCGGCCGGCGCCGCGCCGCTGGTGGCGGGCCGGCCCGTTGCCGACCCGCAGACCGTCGCGTCGGCGATCCGCATCGGCAACCCGGCAAGCTGGCAGAGCGCGATCGCGGCGCGCGACGAGTCGGACGGCGCGATCGAGTCGGTCACGGACGAAGAGATCCTCTCGGCGTACCGCCGGCTGGCGCAGGAGGAGGGCATCTTCTGCGAGCCCGCCTCGGCGGCCGGCGTTGCCGGGCTGCTCAAGCGCGCCCGCGAAGGCGCCGGCCTCGCGGACGCGACGGTCGTCTGCGTGATCACCGGCAGCGGGCTGAAGGACCCCGAGCGCGCAATGGCGGAGTTCGCCCCGGAGCTGCGCCCCGTCCCGCCCGACCTCGCCGCCGTCGAACGCGAAATGGGCCTGGAGGAGTAGCGGCGGGCGTCGCCCGCCCTGTCCGCCGCAGGCGGACGCTGGAGGAGGAGCTGACCATGGAGGACTGGGAACGGCCCGTCGTCGCATTCGAGATCCGCGGCCGCGATAGCGCGCGGCTGCGCGAGTTCTACGCGGCGCTCTTCAACTGGAAGATGACCGAGGGGCCGCTGCCGAATATCGCCCGTATCGAGCCCGGCGTCGGCGGCCCCGTCGAGGGCGTGGGCGGCGTCCTGCTCCAGGCCGACGAACCTACCGTCGTGCTCTACGTCCAGGTGGCTAATCTTGGCGATTCGCTGAAGAAGGCGCAGCAGTTGGGCGGAACACGCGTTCTGGAGCCGCTCGATCTTCCCGCCGGACCGACGATCGCGCAGATACGCGACCCGGAAGGCAACCTGATCGGCCTGGTCCAGCAGTAGCGGCCCAGACCGGCCCAGGAGGCGTTTGACCCCATCGCCGCCCACGCCCATACTGGGCGGGATGCGTGGCCCCAGTTTCATCCTGGTCGCCCTTGCGGGCTTGGCCCTCATCGCCAGCGCGGCGGGCCTTCGCCTCAACATCGGCGGTTCCGCCGGCGATCCCGACGTCATGAGCCTCGCCGGCCTGAGCGGCCTTCCCCGGCCCGGCATCGAGGGCTCTCAACCGCTCGACCTCGCCGCGCTACAGTCCGTGCCGCCCGCCGCGGCGCGGCACGGACGCCCGGCGCCGCCTCCCCCCGCCGCGGCTGCACCGCATGGCCGGCCGGCGCCGGTCCCGCCGGCGCCGCCTCCGCCCGCCGAAGCCCCCGTCGAGCCCGCTCCGGCCGCCGTCGCCGCCGCTCCGGTGGAGCAGCCGCAAGCGCCGCCAGCGCCCGCCGCAGACGGCTGGTTAGACGCGGACTTCGCCGCGCAGGTGCTCGCTGTGGCGAACCAGGAGCGAGCGGCGCGTGGTATCGCTCCCCTCGCCTCGAACGGCGCACTCACGCAGGGCGCCCAGGACTACGCCCGCACCCTCACCCGGCTGGGCAAGCTGAGCCACGTCGCCGTCGGCGACCTAAGCAGTCGCGTGCTGGCGACCGGCTACGTCGGCAACGGCTTCCTGGGGGAGGTCCTCTGGTTCGGCTCGGGTCCGGCGTCACCGAGCAGCGCCGTCGCGGCCTGGCTGGCCAGCCCAGGGCACAGCGCTCTGCTGCTGGACCCCGTCTACGCGACCGCCGGCTCGGGCTGCTTCTTCGAGGAAACGGCAGGTGTTCGTGAAGGCCGCTGCGTCCTCATCCTGGCCGGTTAGCTCACGCGGCTCCTGATCGCTTCCGCCCGCTCGATCGTCCGGCGCGCCCGCTCCGCGATCGGCCGGTCGATCATCCGCGCCTCGAACTGCACCGACCCCAGCCCCTTCGCCTGCGCCTCGTCCCAGGCCGCCAGGAGCCTGCGCGCCGCCGCGACCTCGTCGTCGCTCGGACTGAAGACGCCATGCACGGGCGCCAGGTGGCTTGGGTGGATGACGTACTTGCCCGCGAAGCCGAGCGCCTTAGCCCGCTCTGCCTCCGCGACGAGGCCGTCGATGTTTGCGATCTCTGGCCACGGCGTATCGAGTGCGACGAGGCCCGCGGCGCGCGCGCAGGTGGCGATCACGCTCCGCGCGTACTCCAGCTCGCGGCCATCCGGCGTCCGCCGGACGCCCATATCGAACGTGAAGTCCTCGCCGCCGAGCATCAGAGCGGCGAGCCGCGTCGACGCCCGGCTGATCTCCTGACAGCGCAGCAGCGCCTGCGCCGACTCGATCGCGACGATCAGCTCGATCGTCCCCGGCCTGATGTTGTGCGCCAGCTCCTGCTCGCGCAGCAGCACGTCGGCGTCGCGCACGTCCTGCGGCGACTCGGTCTTCGCCAGTACCACGCCCGCCAGCCCCGTCTGCGCCACCGCGGCGAGGTCGTCTCGTGTGGCGCCGCTCCGCACCGGGTTGAGGCGGACGTGCAGCGTGCGGCCCTCGCCCGCCAGCCGTGCCATCGCATCACGCACCAGCTCGCGGGCGCGCGGCTTCTCGTCCGGCAGCACCGACTCCTCGAGGTCGAAGCAGAGGACGTCAGCCGGGAAGCGGCCGGCCTTCTCCAGCAGCTCCGCCCGGCCTCCCGGCACGAAGAGGAGCGAGCGGTGCAGGATCACAGATCGATCTCGCCGGCCACGTCGCGGCCGGCCTCGACGTCGGCGATGAACTCCGTCACCGTCTTGAGGAACGCGTCCGTCCGCCACGACGTCGAGTCGTGCGCGCAGTGGCGCATGCGGACGAAGCGCGAGCCTTGGATCAGCTCGTGGTCGCGCACAGAGCAGGGAAAGAAATCGTCCCACTCCCCGCCGATCACGAGCGCCGGCATCTGCAGCTCGCGCAGGCGCGCGGTGAGGTCGGGCCGGTCGCGCAGCGCGCGCGCCGTGCCGATGAAGCCGTGGAGGGTGATCTCCGCGTGGCGGCGGCGGTCCTTGCGCTGCCGCTCCTCGGCCGGCTCCGGGTGCTCGTAGTAGCGCGGGTTGGTCTCGATGTCGTTGCGGATGCGCCGCTCGCACAGCTCGGCCAGCCCCTCGCCGCGGGCGATCTCCTCCATGCGCACGAAGCCCTCCTGCATCTTCCGCTCCCACTCGCCGCCGGGGCCCTCATCGACGCCGTTGCCCGCCGAGCTGTCGCAGAGCAGGAGCGAGCGCGTCCGCTGGGGAAAGTCGACGGCGAACTGCGCCGCGATCATCCCGCCCTGCGACACGCCCAGGATGTGCGCGCGCTCGATGCCCGCCGCGTCCATCACCGCCGTCAGGTCGCGCGCGTAGACCGGCATCGAGTACGCGTCGGGGTCCTCCGGCGCCGTCGTGTGGCCCTGGCCGCGCACGTCGTAGACCAGCAGGCGGCAGTGGCGTCCCAGGGTCTCGAGTACGAGCGGCTGCCAGTACTCCGTCGGGCCGAGCCAGCCGTGGTTGAGCACCAGGTCTGGGCTCCCCGCAGAGCCGCGCACGTCGTACCAGATGTCGATGCCGTTGGCGTGGACGGTGGGCATGGCAGGCCTCCTCAGGGCGCCCGGTGTTCGCTGGGCGAGAGCACGCGCGCGTGCGTCGATTCCGTCAGCTGCTGTCGCTTGGCAACGGCTTCCGCCGCGCGCCGCCACACGTCCTTATCGACGCCGTCCGGCGCGGGCTGGCGCCAAGTGCGCGTCCGCTCCCACATCGAAAGGTCGTCGTAATGCGTGAGCAGCACGACCTCGTTGCCGTCCCCGATGATCGTCTGCCAGAGGCCGATGATCCTCGCGCCCGCCGCTTCCATCGCCGGCCAGATGTCGTTGTGCGACAGCTCCTGGAACTCGCGCCACGTCCCCGGCTTGATCCGCCACGTCCGCAGCACGTAGACCGCCACGCTAGCGCTCCTCGCGTCCCGCCACCGGCCGCTCCGCCTCGACGTCCGCAAGGAAGTCCAGCACCGCCGACGTGAACTTCTCCGGCTGCCACAGGCAGGTGCCGTGGAACGAGCCGTTGATCAGCACGAAGCGCGCGCCCGCGATGCGCTCCGCCATCTCCTCGCTCGCGCCGCGGAAGAAGTCGCCGTCACCGGTGACGATGAGCGTCGGTGCCGCGATCTCGCCGAGCCGGTCGAGCACGCTGGCGGCCTCGCCGGCCGCGCGCGCCACGCCGAGGAAGCCGTCCGGCCGCATCGTATCGAGCCGCTGCACGAAGTCGAGGATGCCCGCCGGCGCCTGCTCGGCCCGCTGGATGCCCATCGAGGCCGCTCGCTGGCTGTAGAGGCCGCGCATCACCGCGCCCACGCCCTGCGTGCGGATCACCCCCTCCATGAGCTGGCGGTTGGCCGCCCACTGGCCGGCCGTGTTCATGCCCGGGCTCGTGTCGCAGAGCAGGAGCGCGCGCACCATCGCTGGGTGCGTCAGCGCGAAGCGCATCGCGATCATGCCGCCCAGTGAGAGGCCGCCGGCGAACGCCCGCTCGATGCCGAGGTGCTGCATCAGCGCCCGCTGGTCATCGACGAGCATCTCGATTGTGTAGCCCGCGTCATCGGTCGGCGGCGCCTCCGACTCGCCGTGCCCGCGCGCGTCGTAGACGACCACGCGATAGCGCTCCATGAACGGCCCGGTCTGCGCGTCCCACATCTCCTTGGACGCCATGTAGCCGTGCGCGAGGACGAGCGGGTAGCCGTCGCCGTACGTCTCGTACGCGATGTCGATGCCGTTGATGCGAGCGGTGGGCATTAGACCACCTGGCGCAGCCGGCCGCTCTCCACATCGTAGATGAAGCCGGAGACCGGAATGTCGTCGGGCAGGAAGGGCGAGTCCTTGATCTTCTGGACCTGGGCGCGCACGTTCTCTTCCAGGTTCTTGAACGCATGGAGCTGGAGTCCGCTCGCGTCGGCGCCCGTCTCGTCCTTTAGCCGCTGCCGCAGTTGGTCGTCCTCGAAGGTCAGCATGCCGCAGTCGGTGTGGTTGACGACGAAGAACTCGTTCGTCCCCAGCAATTTGTGGGAGATGATCAGCGACCGCAGCGCGTCGTCCGTGACGATGCCGCCGGCATTGCGTATGACGTGCGCGTCGCCGATGTCCAGACCGAGGAACTGGTCCGGCATGAGCCGCGCGTCCATGCAGACCACGGCCGCCAGCTTCCTCCCCGGAGGCATCGGCAAGCCGCCGTCCTTGAACCCCGCCGCGTACCGCTCGTTCGCCTTCAGGCTCTCGTCGCGCATCGACATGGTAGTCTCCTTTCCCGGATGCGGTGCTACGCCGCCAGCAGCTCGGCCAGCTCCTTGGCGTCCGCGCCCGGGCCGACGACCGACGCGCACAGGTTGTCATCGCGGAAGATCCGCCGCGCGACACGCTGCACGTCTGCCGCCGTCACTGCGGCCAGCCTCGCCACGACCTCCTCGATCGGCTCGATCTTGCCGAGCATGAGCAGCGATTCGCCGGCGCGCTGCGCGAGCGCCATCGGCGTCTCGAGCGCGAGCCGGAAGCTCCCGATCGTGTAATCGCGCGCCTTCGTCAGCTCCTCGTTGCCAACCAGCT
>Ga0326597_10002832_pt1 | contig 25703 bp, 19 predicted proteins | sample RVTome_12_FD_203789 | JGI IMG/M metagenome (GOLD analysis project Ga0326597, IMG submission 203789) | Soil microbial communities from uranium-contaminated site in the Upper Colorado River Basin, Wyoming, United States - RVT100D185 | ecosystem: Environmental > Terrestrial > Soil > Contaminated >... | reverse complement strand
CGCCGAGGCCGCCGTCGTCGGCCGAGACGACGCCCTGACCGGCCAGGCCGTCGCGGCCTTCGTCATCACGCGCAAGGGCGTGACGACCGACGACACGCTGGGCAAGGAGTTGCGTGACCACGTCGCCAAGATGATCTCCCCCATTGCCAAGCCGGCTTCCCTGCTGTTCACCGACGAGCTGCCCAAGACCCGGTCAGGCAAGATCATGCGCCGCTTGCTGCGCGACATCGCCGAGGACGCGGAACTGGGCGACGTGACCACGCTGGCCGACAGCGGAATCGTCGCGTCAATCAAGCAGCGCTACCTCGAACGGAGCAACGGAGACGAGGAGTGACCCGACGCCACGCGTGGTCGGGCTCGCCTTTCGAGGCCCGCTACGGGTTCTCGCGCGCGGTGCGTGACGGCGACCACGTCCACGTCGCCGGGACGGCACCGATCCTGCCCGGCGGCGACGTCGACCCTGACGCCGCCGCCCAGGCGCGGCGATGCTGGGAGCTGGTGCTGGCCGCCCTGACCGACGTCGGGGCAGCGAGGGAGCACGTCATCCGAACGCGGATGTTCATCACCGACGCTGCGCTTGCGGACACGTTGGGCGACGTCCATGGCGAGGTGTTCCGCGGCGTCGATCCGGCGGCCACCATGGTCGTCGTCGCCGGCCTGCTCGACCCACGCTGGGTCATCGAGGTGGAGGCGACCGCACTGGTCCGCCCGATCTGAACCTCCGCCGGGGGCGACTGGCCATGGTCCAGCCGGTGCGAGACCCATGCTCAGCAGCACGGAACCACCAAGTCGGGATCGCCCAGCGCACTGCCACGGTTGCCGGAGGGGGACTTCAGAAGCGCCACGGCGAAGGAAGAGGCGACGGCATGCCGTCACCCCGACCCGACACCGAGATCCGCCATGCGCCTGCGTTGCCTGCTCGCCGCCACCATCGTCTGCCTGCCCCTGGGCGCCGCCGCCGTGGGCTTCGCTGCTCCACAGCCGCCGCTGCAACGCGTCCTCGTCGGCTTCCAGGGTGATCACCTGCCGACTGACCTCCATGCTCGACTGAGCTCGCTCGGCGTGACCAGTGCCGTGGCGTTCGAGACGATCAACACCATCGCGATCACCGCGCCGTCCGCCGCCGTCGCCGCGCTGGTTGACGACGCCGACGTGCGGGGTTGGCGCGCGGAGCGCCGACTGCAGTTCGACCTGGCCAACTCCGTGCCGTTCATCGGCGCGGCGCAGGCGACCGTCGGCGTCGCGCAGGACTACACGGTCGAGACCCCGGACGGCCCGACGGTCATGGGCACCCGACCTGCCGTGGACGGCACCGGCGTCACCGTTGCCGTCATCGACACCGGCGTCACCGACCTCCACCCGGACCTGGCTCGCCGCGTCGTCGGCCACCGCAACTTCGAACTGGCCCACGCCGCCGACTTCATCCTGTCCAGCGAGGAACTCGACCTGTTCGCGGAAGCCACCAGCACGTGGGCGCGCATCGACGACTTCGGCCATGGCACCCACGTCGCCGGGACGATCGCCGGTGATGGCCAGATGGCCAGCGGGCGCGAAAACGACAACCGCGGCGTCGCCCCCGGCGCGAGCATCATCGACCTGCGCATCTCCGACTGCGTGCCTGGCTGTGTGGGCCTGGGGTCCGGCGAGGACATCGGCTGGGAACGCAACGCCGTTGCCGCGTTCGACTGGCTGCTGCGCCACCACACCGAGACCCAGTGGGGCCCCAACGGGATCCAGGTCACGTCGAACTCCTGGGGCATCATCAATGACACCATCTACGGCGACCCGGCCTTCGATCCGCTCAACCAGGTCGTCAATCGCGTGCTTGGTCAGGGCATCCACACCGTGTTCTCGGCCGGCAACTCCGGCATCGGCGACGACGTGCACGCCAACACGCCCGTCAAGGGCCTGCCCGGCGTGATCACCGTCGCAGCGGCCTGCCACCCGGGCTCGTCGACGTCCGGTTGCGACGGCGAGAACTCCTGGGAAACCGTGGGCTCGTTCTCGTCCCGCGGTGCCGCCGTCGACATCGCAGCCCCGGGCGTCGACATCGTCGCGGCCGGCAACGTGTCCGCCGTGTCGGCGCTGGGTCACACCTGTCCGCCCGACCTGCCGGGCGCCTGCCTGTATGGCGCGGACTACTCCGGCAGCGGCGGCCAGGCCGACAGCCTGCAGAACTTCGCCTGGTATGCCTCCATCAGCGGTACGTCGATGGCAGCGCCACACATCGGTGGGGTCGTGGCGTTGCTGGTCCAGGTACATCCCACGATCACACCCGAGGAGGTCCGGGTCCTGCTGGCCCACACGGCCATCGACTACCTCGACAAGGGGCGCGACATCCACACCGGCTGGGGCATGGTCAACGTGCCCGACGCCTTGATCGCTGCGGCACGTCTGGCAGCGGGCGAACGGTTGGTCGACATCACAGCCGACGCTGACTACCCGGTCGCGCTGGACGACGCGTCCGCGGAGAAGCAGCGCAACGCCGACTGAACACCGGCGCGGCAAGGCGCCCGTCAGGAATCAATCGGGTCGATGATGACCAGCACGTCGTCGGCGTCGACCTGGGCGCCCACGGTCACCCGGGTGTCGCTCACCACGCCGTCGAACGGTGCGGTGATGCGGTGCTCCATCTTCATCGCCTCCAGCAGCACGAGCACATCGCCCTTGAAGACCTTCACACCCGGTGCGACCGGGACGGCCAGCACCGTGCCGGGCATGGGCGCGCGGGTCGCGCCGGCGACGTCGGCCTCGGCACGATCCGGGAACCGCGGCTGCGCGGTCAGGCTGACCATGCCCCACGGCGTGCGGACGTGGTGGCGGTTCCCCACCGACCACAGGTCCACGCGGGTGCGATACCCGTCGGTGCGCACGGCCAACCAGCGGTGTCGGGCCGGTCCACTCGGCGGACCCTCTCCCCGACCAACCACGGACGTCGTCACAACCACGTCACCGTCGAACGTGACATCGAGCAGGCCGTCACGATCGCGTGACACGGCAACGCCCACCGGCTCGTCGTCTCGCTCGACGACGAACACCTGGCGTTCAGGTTCGAGGAGGGTGTTGCTGAAACCAAGGCCGACGCCCGGGACCGGGCCCGCGGCACGGGCATCGGCGAGGTGCAGGATGGCCACGGCGCCGAGGGCGCCGAACCGCGCCTCGTCGCACGCCAGCAGGCGCCGCGCCTCGTCGTCCGGGAAACGCTCGGCGATGAACGCGGTCGTCGTGTCGCCAGCGAGGAACGAGTGGTCGCGCAGGACCGCGACCAGGAAGGCGCGGTTGGTCGTGGACCCACCCAGCGGCAGCGTGTCCAGCCGTGTGGCCAGCCGACGCGCCGCCTCCGATCGCGTTGCCGCATGTGCGATGACCTTGGCGATCATCGGGTCGTAGTGCGTGCTGATGACGTCCCCGGAACGCACCCCCGTGTCAACCCGGATGTCCGCGACGGCGCTGGCATCGAACACGTCGAGCTGGCCAGCAGCTGGCAGGAAGCCGTTGCCGGGATCCTCGGCATACAGCCGCGCCTCGATGGCGTGGCCGACGGCGCGGACGTCGGCCTGCGCAAAGTCGAGGCGGGCCCCCTCCGCAACGCGCAACTGCTCAGCTACCAGGTCAAGTCGGTGGGCTGTGCCCGTGGCATCGACGATGCGCACGACCTCCTCGGTGACCGGGTGTTCGACCTGCAGGCGCGTGTTCATCTCCAGGAAGTGGAAGCTCCCGTCGTCCGCCAGGAGGAACTCGACCGTCCCGGCGCCGACGTAGGCGATGGCCTGCGCGGCCTTGACCGCAGCGCCACCCATCGCAGCGCGCAGGTCGGCGTCGACCACCGGTGACGGGCACTCCTCGATGATCTTCTGGTGACGGCGCTGGATCGAGCATTCGCGCTCGAGCAGGTGGACGGCGTTGCCGTGGGTGTCCGCCAGGACCTGGATCTCGACGTGGCGAGCTCGAACCAGGGCGCGCTCGAGGAAGACTCGGCCGTCTCCGAAGGCTGCCTGGGCCTCGCGCGCAGCCGCGCCGACGGCCTGCGAGAGTTCTTCGGCCGTGGCGACCAGGCGCATGCCCTTGCCGCCACCGCCCGCTGCGGCCTTGACCATGATCGGGTAGCCGACCTGCTCGGCGGCCGATGCGATCGCCGCAGCGTCGCTGGGGTCCACCACGTCCACGCCGGGGACCAGCGGGACGCCAGCGGCGGCCATGCGTTGCTTGGCCTCCAGCTTGTCCCCCATCGCCCGGATCGAGTCCGGCGAGGGCCCGACCCACGTGAGTCCGGCTGCGATGACCGCGGCCGCGAAGTCCGCACTCTCGGCCAGGAAGCCATAGCCGGGGTGCACGGCGTCGGCGCCGGTCGCGCGCGCGGCCGCGATCAGCGCGTCGATGCGCAGATAGGAGTCGGCTGCTGTGTGGCCGCCCAACGCCATGGCTTCGTCACACACCTCGACGTGGAGTGCGTCCGCATCCGGCACGGAATGGACGGCGACGGTCGCGATGCCCAATGAGCGCGCCGTCCGGGCCACCCGCACGGCGATCTCACCCCGGTTGGCGATGAGCAGCTTGCGGATCGGGGCGGCGGACATCGCCATCGTCGGCGGCACGGGACCGGTCGTCATGGCTGCCTCACATCCGAAACACGCCGAAGCTGGACGTGCCCTCCACCGGTGCCGTGTGGCAGGCCGACAACGCCAGGCCCAGCACGTCACGCGTGTCGCGCGGGTCGATCACGCCGTCGTCCCAGCCTTGCCCGGTGGCGAACAGCGCGTTGGATTCGGCCTCGATCTGGGTCTCGACCATCGAGCGGATGGCGGCGGCCTGTTCGTCGTCGAAGTCCTCGCCACGGTTGACGGCCGCCGCCCGCGCCACGATCTCCAGGACACCCGCCAACTGCTGCGGCCCCATCACGGCGATGTGGTGGTTGGGCCAGGTGAACAGGAACCGGGGGTCGTAGGCGCGGCCACACATGCCGTAGTTGCCCGCCCCGTAGGACGCACCCGTCATCAACGTGAGGTGCGGGACCGTGGAGTTGGTCACGGCGTTGATGAGCTTCGCCCCGTCCTTGATGATGCCGGCCTGCTCGTAGCGCGTGCCGACCATGAAGCCGGTGATGTTCTGCAGGAACAGGATCGGGACGTGCAAGCGGTTGCACAGTTGGATGAACTGCGCGCCCTTCTCCGACTCCTGGTTGAACAGGACCCCGTTGTTGGCCAGGACCCCGACCGGGAAGCCGTGAAGCGAGCCCCAGCCCGTCACGAGGTTGGTGCCGTAGCTGGCCTTGAACTCGTCGAATCGGCTGCCGTCGAGGATGCGCGCCAGGACCTCGCGGCTGTCGAACGGTTCCCGCAGGTCGACGCTGGCGATCCCCAACAGCTGTTCCGGATCGTGCACGGGCGCGTCCGCGGGCAGCGTCGGCCCGGGGCCGTGCTTGCGCCAGTTCAGGTGTGCGACGACCTGGCGCGCCAGTCGGATGCCGTCGTGCTCGTCATCAGCGAGGTAGTCGCCAAGCCCCGAGGTTCGCGCGTGCATCTCCGCGCCGCCCAGTTCCTCCTCGTCGGCCTCCTCGCCGGTGGCCATCTTGACCAGCGGTGGTCCACCGAGGAACACCTTGGACCGGCCCCGGATGAGGATCGTGTAGTCGCTCATGCCCGGCACGTACGCGCCACCTGCGGTCGATGAGCCGAAGACCAGCGAGATCGTCGGAACGCCCGCCTTTGACAGCGCGGTGAGCTCGCGGAAGTTGCGCCCGCCGCGGACGAAGATGTCCTTCTGCGTGCGCAGGTCAGCCCCGGCGGACTCCGTCAGGTTGATGACGGGCAAGCGGTTCTCCCGGGCGATCTGCAGGCCCCGCAGCGCCTTGGTGACGCTGAACGGGTTCATGGCCCCGCCCTTGACCGTGGGGTCAGCCCCCCCGACCAGGCACTCCACGCCCTCGACCATCCCGATGCCGGAGACGGTCGAGCCACCCACGTGGAAGTCGCTGCCGTGCCCGATCAGTGGCTGCAGTTCCAGGAAAGGGGATCCCGGGTCCAGCAGCAGTCGGATCCGTTCGCGGATGAGCAGCTTTCCGCGTTCACGGTGGCGGTCGACCTTGGCTCCCCCGCCGCCCTGACGTGCCTGCCGCAGGGCATGTTCGATGTCCGCAATGGACTGCAGGTTGCCGGCTCGATTGCGGGCGAACACCTCCCCTGAAGGATCGATGCGGGACGACAGGGCCGACCCGACGCGGGGCGGCGACACGCGCACCGACTCCAGCATGGCAACCCCTCTCCCTCGGACCGCAACGAAACCTACGAAGCCGTTGCGTCGGAGGCGAACCGAGGGTGCTCCGGGAACAGGTCACGCAACCTCGGGTTGTGCGCATCGGCATCAGACAGGACGGGCTCGGCAACGGGCCAGTCCACGGCCAGGTCAGGGTCGTCCCAGGCCACGGACGGCTTGTCCATGTCCGGACGCCAGTAGTCCGACACGTCGTAGAGGTAGTCCACGATGCCGTCCCCGTAGGTGCAGAACGAGTTGGCCAGGCCTTGGTTTATGAACAGGCGGATGCGCTCGCCGTCGGGCAGGTCGCCGAGATGGAACGTGGCAACCTCGCCGAAGGTGGCGGAGTCCGGGCGGATGTCGGCGATCGCGGCCATGGCGTTGCCGCGCACGACGTAGACCAGCTTGTCCCACGGCTCCGCGTGGAAGCCGCGCAGCACCCCTGGCGCCGAGCGCGAGTGGTTGCCCTGGCGCAGCACCGGCTCGCGACCCAGCGCGTCGGCCAGCTCGGCGATCTGGTAGGTCTGGCGGAAGAAGCCGCGCTCGTCGCCGTGGGTCTCCCACCGCACCACCAGCAGGCCCGCGATCGGCGTGGTCTCGACGGCCATACGACCTCTCGCTGTGATGCGGGGAAGTGGCTCGCGACCCTACTTGGTGGGACCTGTGCGGCAGGCCGAGCGCTGCATGCGACGACGAACAGCCGGTGTCGGGGCGCGTGACAGCCTCGGTCTACGGTGCAGTCCCGTCGCAGTAGACCCCCTCACCCGCCAAGCCGAGCGAACGTGTCCGAGTACAGCGCCAAGAACATCGCCGTCCTGAAGGGCCTTGAGGGCGTGCGCAAGCGCCCCGCCATGTACGTCGGGTCCACGGATGCCCGTGGCCTGCACCACCTGGTGTGGGAGGTGGTCGACAACGCGGTCGACGAACATCTCGGCGGGCACTGCTCGACGATCGTCGTCCGCGTCCGCGCGGACGGCAGCGTGGAGGTGACCGACGACGGTCGCGGGATCCCGGTCGACATCCACCCGACGGAAGGCCGCCCTGCCGTTGAGGTCGCGCTCACCTCATTGCACGCCGGCGGCAAGTTCGATCAACAGGCCTACGCCGTGTCCGGCGGCCTGCACGGCGTGGGCGTCTCCGTCGTCAACGCCCTGTCGACCCGAACCGAGATCGAGGTCATCCGGGCGGGCAGGCGCTGGGAGATCGCGTTCGAGCGCGGCCCCGTCGTCAACGAGTTGAAGGAGGCGGGCAAGGCAAAGGGCCAGGGGACCACCGTGCGGTTCTGGCCCGACGCCGACATCTTCGAGACCACGGAGTTCGACTGGGACACGATCGCCACGCGGCTGCGTGAGACCGCCCTGATCAACCCCGGGTTGGACGTGACGCTGGTCGACGAACGCCAGCCCAAGTCCAAGACGTGGAGCTACAGGCGCGGGCTGCCCGACTTCGTCGAACTCCTCCTGCACGGCCACGACCCGCTGGTTCCGACCGTGGTGGTCAGCCACAGGGGCGAGGTGGACGGCCGCCAACTCGCCCTGGACATCGCGTTCACGTGGACGGAGGCCTTCCACGACGAGCGGATGCGCAGCTACGTCAACGTGGTGCGCACCGCCGACGGTGGCACGCATGAAGAGGGGTTTCGCAGCGCGCTGACACGGGTCTTCAGCGACTTCTCCAAGACCTCGTCGGGCAAGACGCTCAAGGACCCCAAGATCCAGGGCCTGGACCTGCGTGAGGGCCTGGTCGTGGTCATCTCGTTGAAACTGCCCGAGCCGCAGTTCGAGGGCCAGACCAAGGGCAGGTTGGGTTCCTCGATCGCCAAGACGTACGTGGAGGCGCAGGTCGCAGAATCGCTGAGGGTGTGGTTGGCGGCCAACAAGAGCCACGGCAACAAGGTCGTCAAGCGCGCGGTCCTGGCGGCGCGCTCGCGACAGGCCGCCAAGGCCGCACGTGAGTTGACGCGCCGCAAGGGGCTGCTGGACACGCAGTCCGCCGGCCTGCCGGGGAAGTTGGCCGACTGCACCAGCCGTGACCAGTCGGAGACGGAGCTCTACATCGTCGAGGGAGACTCGGCCGGCGGCTCGTCGAAGATGGCCCGCGATCGCCACACCCAGGCGATCCTGCCCCTGCGCGGCAAGGTCTTGAACGTCGAGAAGGCGCAGCTGCGACGAGTCCTGGAGAACGCCGAGATCCAGGCATTGGTCAAGGCGATCGGCACGGGGGTGGAGCCGACCTTCGACTACGACAGCCTGCGCTACGGCCGCATCATCCTGATGGCCGACGCCGACGTCGACGGCGGCCACATCACCACATTGCTGTTGACGTTCCTGTACCGCCTGATGCCACGACTCATCACCGAGGGCCACGTCTACCTCGCCCAGCCACCGCTGTACCGATTGGGCAAGGGCGCCAGGACCTTCTACGCCATGAGCGACCGGGAGCGCGACCAGCTCCTGCGCACCGAGTTCAAGAAGTCGACCAAGGTCGACGTCCAGCGGTTCAAGGGCCTTGGTGAGATGGATGCCGAGCAGCTCTGGGCCACAACGATGGACCCGGCTCGGCGCACGCTGCTGCGTGTCGGCGTCGCCGATGGCGAGCAGGCCGATGAGCTTTTCGGCCTGCTGATGGGCAACCAGCCGGAGCCGCGTCGCGAGTGGATCGTCGACAAGGCCAGGTTCGCCGACAACCTCGACATCTGAAGCCGTCACCCGCGCAGGACCGCGCTGCGGGCTCGCGCCAGAGGACACCGTCATGAGCAACATGCTGGGCAACGTCACTGACGTCACCATCGAAGACCGCATGGAGCAGGCATTCCTGGACTACTCCATGTCCGTCATCGTGGGGCGCGCGCTGCCTGACGTGCGCGATGGGCTCAAGCCCGTCCAGCGTCGGATCCTGTTCTCCATGTGGGAATCGCGGCTGCACCCCGACCGTCCGGTGCGCAAGTGCGCAGCGGCCGTGGGCGAGGTCATGAAGAAGTACCACCCCCACGGCGACACCTCGATCTACGACGCCCTGGTGCGGATGTCCCAGGACTTCTCCACGCGCGAACCGCTGGTCGACGGCCACGGCAACTTCGGCTCGGTTGACGGCGACCCGCCTGCAGCGATGCGTTACACGGAATCCCGGCTGTCGCCGCTGGCCATGGAACTGCTGGCCGGCATCGACGAGGACACGGTGGACTTCGTCGCCAACTACGACGGCTACGAGCAGGAACCGACCGTCCTGCCGGCGCGCTTCCCGAACATGCTCGTCAACGGCGCGTCCGGCATCGCCGTGGGCATGGCGACCAACATCGCACCGCACAACCTCGGCGAGGTGGTCGACGCCTGCCTGAAGCTCATCCGCAAGCCGGGTGCGTCGTTGGACGACATCATGGCCCTGATGCCCGCCCCTGACTTCCCGACCGGCGCCAGGATCATCGAGTCGGAGGGCATCCGCGACGCGTTCGCCAACGGCCGGGGTGCGGTCACGGTCGAGGCGGTCGCCAGCACGGAGATGCGCAGCGGCAACCTCCCCCGCATCGTGATCACCGAGATCCCCTACCAGGTCAACAAGGCCTCGCTGCTGGAGCGCATCGCCAAGCTGGTCCAGGATCGTCGCCTGACCGCGATCCGCGACCTGCGCGACGAGTCCAGCCGCGACGGCATGCGTGTCGTCATCGAGCTCAAGCGCGGCGAGGACCCCGCTGCCGTGCTGGAACAGCTGTACAGGCTGACCGACCTGCGCACGAACTTCAACGTCAACATGGTCGCGCTGGTCGACGGGGCGCCGCGCACGCTGGGGGTGCTGGAGGCGCTGCGCCACTACCTCGACCACCAGCGTGACGTGCTGACGCGCCGTACCCAGCACCGCCTGGACCGTGCCCGCAACCGCGCCCACCTGCTGGAGGGCCTGCTGCGTGCCCTGGACAACCTCGACGAGGTGATTGCGCTCATTCGCGCCAGCGGGTCAGCGGGCGAGGCCAAGCAAGGCCTGATCGACCGGTTCGACCTGTCGGAGATCCAGGCCCAGGCGATCCTGGACATGCAGCTGCGCCGGCTGGCGCGGATGGAACGCCTCGAGCTCGAGGACGAATACCAGCAACTCCAGGGCGTCATCGCCGATCTCGAGGCCATCCTGACGAACCCGAACCGCTTGGACACGGTGCTCACCGATGAACTGAACGAGATCCGGCGCGTCCACGCCACGCCCCGACGCTCCCGCATCGTGGCTGCCGGGATCTCGGCCGAAAACGTGCTGGAAGGGGGCTCGTCAGCGGGTTTCGAGGCCCAGGACGTGGCCGTGTCGATCAGTCGCGCCGGCTACATCAAGCCGATGCCCCTGCGGCGCACCACGCCTGCCCACAAGCACTCCAGTGACCCCCTGGTCGCCGTCGTTCGCTGCAGCACGGACGCCTCGCTGCTCCTGATCGACCGCCTGGGAAATGGCTGGCGCGCGGACGTCGCTGACTTCCCGGTGGTCCAGGCCCGCCAGCGCGGCACCCTGGCCGCGCAGGTCCTTGGCCAAGGTCCCACGGAGCCGCTTGTGGGCGCCGTCCCGTTGATCCCCGGCACGACCGTCGTCACGGTTTCCGCCTCGGGGCAGGTCAAGCGCACCGACGCGGCCGAGTTCCTCGGCCGGACCCGAGCACTGCAGGTGACGGGCCTTCGGCCCGGCGACAACGTCGCCGCCGTCACGTGGTGCGGCGACGACGACCACCTGCTCCTTGCGACCGACAACGGCCAGGTCGCGCGGTTCGCCGCGGCCGAGGCGCGCGTCATGGGGCGCGCGGCCTCAGGCGTTGCCGGCATGAGCGTCGCTGCCGGCAACCAGATCGTGGCGGCGACGGTGATCGCCGGCGGCAACGACCAGGACGTCGAGGTGGTCACCGTGGGCGCGGACGGCAGCGCCAAGCGCACCTCTGCTGTCGACTATCCCCTCAAGGGACGCGGTGGCAAGGGCGTGCAGACCGGCGCACCGGCAACGCTGTGGTGCGGTGTCGCCACGGACATCCACGTCCACGGGGCCGCACCTTCCCTGGTCCGTTCGGTCGAGCTGGCACAGGCGCGGCGCAGCGCTGCCGGCGCAACACTTGGCCTGGACGATCCGATCGGACCCGTCGTGGCGGAGCAGGTCGCCCCCGGTACCGAGTCCACCTGAGGCCAACGGCCAGGAGAAGCAACGACGCCCGGCGCGTTGGCACCGGGCGTCGAGGGTGTTGCGCGTGGTGGTCAGGCGACCGTGATGCCGCGGCGACGGAGTTGGTCACCACCGGTGACTGCGCCGGCTGCCATGATCAGCAGCGCCAAGGCGTCGATGCCGGTGCGCGGCAGCGACGGGGGCATGTTCGGCTCGTTGTCGAAGGACTCCGGCAGGACCTCCGGCGGCGCGCCAGCGCCACTCGGGTTGCTGCCGGCGGTCACGACGTCGCCAACCGGCGTGCCCGCGAGTGTGACGTCGTCGGCCACACCGGCGCCGATGCCACCGCCCTCGGTCGCGGCGACGCAGACAACGTCGGCTGCGACGACCACGGCGTCAAGCGCGCAGAAGGCGTTGCCGGTCTGCTCGTCCGTGATGACGCCAGTACCGCCGAGCACGGCGACGGCGGTGTTGCCCTCGCCGCCCGCGACCTCGGCGTGCAGGACGTGGATGCCCTCACCCGTCGGGTCCTGGGTGCTGGACAGGACAACGCCGTCGGACTCAGCCGAGCCGTCAGAGGCTGCGTCGGCCGACAGGACCTCGAGGCGGAACATGCCGTCACCGAGGTCAACGACGACCAGGTCGGAGTGCGACTCCGACGAACCGTCACCATTGACGGTGCTGGACGACGGGGCGACCGCGACGCGGATCGCGTCGGCCGGCACGCCGAGGTCCGCGGTGTCGATGAGGGCGGTCTGGCTGGTGCCCTCACCTTCCTGCGACGACCCGACGACCTGGCTGCCCAGGACCTCGATGCCGGTGCTGGAAGCCGAGCCATCCTGGGCCTCGGAGTGGCTGATGACGAGGATGCCCTCCAGCCCGAGGGCGGTTGCCTCGGCCGAGCTGCCGTCCTGCGCCATGGCGGCGGACGGCAGTGTGACGAGCATCAGGCCCGTCAGGGCGGAGAGAAGGAAGCGACGCTTCATGGGAGGGTGCCTTTCAAGTGTGCTCAGCGGCAGGGGAAGCCAGGTGGGTCGGACCACTCGCACTAGTCAGTCGGTGCCAGTAGTGAACAGCAGGAAGAAGGAGTGGACAACCACCTTGCGCACTGTTTGCCCAGTGCAGACCGGTCAGTGACCGGTTTCGGTCGGCCGGCAGGGATTCAGGCGTCGAACGGCGTTGGTCAATCGACGCATGTAGGTTGGCCCGATCGTTCAAGCCAACGAGCTGCCGCCCATCCGGTGACGCCGTGACCACCCTCCCGCAGCGACGCGCGCGCAGACCGCTCCATTTCAGCGTTGCGCGCATTGCTGCTCTGATTGCCGTCGTCCTGGCGACTGGCGCCTGCGACGCCGAGCTCGACAGCGGCCTCGCGGAGACGCCCCAGCCGGGCCTCGCGACCGATGATGCGGCAACGCCGAGCCCGTCCGTGTCGTCGAGCGCTGACGCCGTGGCGACCATGGATCCCCAACCGTTCGAGCTCCGACTGGACCCCGTGGCAGATGGTCTGGACCTGCCGATCTGGGCTTCCAGTCCGAGCGACGGGCGCACATGGGTCGCGGAGCAGGGTGGCCGGATCGTGGTCATTGAGGATGACACCGTCCGCGACGACCCGGTCGTCGACCTTGGCGACCGGGTCCTCTCCGGCGGCGAACGAGGCCTGCTGGCATTCGCCTTCAGCCCCGAGATGCCGGGCCGGATGCTCGTGCACTACTCGGCTCGGCCGGATGGGCGCACGCGGATCGCCTCGTTGGCCGTCGACATCGAGCGTGGCGTGGCCGATGCGTCCTCGGAACAGGTGCTGCTGGAGGTGGCGCAGCCGGCCGCCAACCACAACGGGGGGTCCATCCTGTTCGGCCCCGACCGCAACCTCTGGATCGCGCTGGGCGACGGCGGTGGCGCACGTGATCAGTTCGATCAGGCCCAGCGGGCCGACACCCTGCTCGGCGCCATCCTGCGGGTCACCGTCGACACCGACGGGGCGGGCTACACGATCCCCGCGGACAACCCAGACCCCGAGGGTGCGACAGGGGCGCCAGAGGTCTGGGCGATCGGGATGCGCAACCCGTGGCGGATGGCCTTCGACGAGGGCCGGCTTCACATCGCCGATGTGGGCCAGGATCAGCGCGAAGAGGTTGACGTGATCGACGTGTTCGCCGGATCGGTCGGATCCCGGCCGGCCAACGTCGCGCGGCCGAACTTCGGATGGCCATTGCGCGAAGGGACCGAGTGCTTCTCCGGGGACTGCGGCAGGGACCTCGAACTGATAGACCCGGTCGTGGAGTTCAGCCATGACGACGGCTGTTCGATCATCGGCGGCATGGTCTATCGCGGCACAGCGATCCCGGGCCTGCAGGGCCACTACCTGTACAGCGACCTGTGTGGCGGCTTCCTGCGCTCCTTTCGCCTGGCCGAGGACGGCGTCGTCGCGGAGGAGGCCGACTGGAGCGACCAGGTCGGCCCGCTCGGGACGCCCCTGTCATTCGGACTCGACGCCGACGGGGAGGTGCTGCTCCTGAGCGCCGATGGCCGCGTCCGGAGGTTGGTGGCCGCCGCAGGCTCCGCCGCCTGACATCAGGGCATGCTCGGCTCAGTCAGCACCCTCGGCCAGGTGCCCCGGTCGGACGGCGACGGCCCTCGGTCCGCGAGCATCGGAGGACACCAGGAAGTTCACCTCCGTGCCGGTCTCCAACGCCCGGAAGCCGTCGGCTTCAATGGCGGAGTAGCGCACGAAGACGTCCTCACCGCCCTCGACGGGCGCAATGAAGCCGTAACCCTTCTCCGCGCTGAACCAACGCACGCGGCCGCTGACGCGGCCTTGCGACACCATGGGCAGTTCGGTGGTCAGGTGCTGCCCACCATCGGGGAAGTCGTGGCTCATGAATCCGGCCAGGGTGAGGGATGCAGGGCACGGACGTGCTGGCCGGCAACGGTAACAGCGGACAACTGTGTCAGAAGGCGAACTCGTGGATCTCGCCCCGGCGCACCAACAGGTCCTCGACAACCGTGACGCTGCCATCGGGGCCGGTCGCCGTCAGGGTCCAGGTCTCGAGGTCATCGTCGGTTCCGAAGCCGTCAGCGATGTCCATGACCGTCTGTGGGGTCGGGCTTGGGTTCACGTGCCAGTCAAAGGCACCGTCGACCCCCACCACGAGCGTGGTCTCGACGTAGTCGCGCATCCACTCGTCACCGTCGAACGCCACCGAAAGCGGGAACTCGACGTCCTTGCGCAGGATCAACACCGTCCCCGGCTCGGCCGTGCCGACCAGGCGCGAGTGCCATTGCGTGTTCAGCGCCTGCCGCAGGTTCAGCAGGTACGCACCCCGGTTGAGCTGGTACTGCTCGGGGACGCACAGGAAGTACATCGGGTGGAAGCCACTGCAGTCCACGCCACCTGCCGCCAACTGGCCGCCGGAGACGTCGTTGCTGCCGATCTCGAACGTGAAACCCGGCGCGCCGGTGACCCCGTAGATCCAGTCCTCCGTCGTCCCAGTCGTGGCGTACAGCTCGATGCCCTTGATCGAGGCGTAGCCGTTGATGGCCGCCATCGCGTCCGCGTGGCCCTTGATGATTGCCTCGTCGGGGGTGTCACGGTCCGAGTCCCCAAACGGTCGCAGGACCATGTCGCCGAACGTGTGGTTGGTGATGAACGTCGTCACCTGGTTGGCGCGCAGCAGGCCCAGGACGTTGCGGACCTCGGGCTCCGAGCCGGGAGTCGGGCCGTGGTACGTGGCCGACGACGGATCGGGCGACGCCCCCGGGCCGCCCCACTTGTACGGGTAGTTGCGGTTGGGATCCACACCCTGCCCGGTGATGCCGTTGCCCCCAGTGTCGGCGAGGTTCTTGCGGTGGTAGGCGAACTCACTGGCAGCCAGCACCGCGGCCGAGGGCACCGGCACCAGGAAGTCCGACACCGTCTCACGTGAGCGCACGTAGCCATCCGGGTTGACCACGGGGATCACGATGAAGTTGACGTTGTCGATGATCGTGGTGATGTCGAGATTGCCAGCGTTGTACTGGGCGACGACGTCGTGGGCGAACATCGTCGTCAGCTCGGCCGACGGCCACTCGCGGGCGTGGTGCAGGCCTGTCAGGATCGACATCGGCCGCCCGTCGGTGAAGGCCGCGTCAGGATCTGCGGCGATCTGCAGGGCCACGACGGTGCGCCCTTCGTGCGTGGCGTTCGGCAGTTCCAGCACGCGCACGAAGTCCGGGTTGTCCGCAGCCAACTGACGCAGGGCGGCCTCGTGCTCGGCGAGCGTGCGGTAGCCGGTGGGTGATTCGCCGGGCAACGGCCGAACCGGGCTTGCGTCCTGGGCGACCCAGTCCTGCTCAGCAAGGCGATCGCGGATGTCGTCGGCCACCATGTCATCGGCGACGACGCGGTAGTCCAGCCCTGTGGCTGCCAGCCGGGCCTGGTCGCCCGGATACAGCACGACCCCGAGTTCCCCGTCGCGTCCGTGTTCGGTCAGGTCGAAGCCCTGCGCCAACAGCGTCGCCTGCTGGGGCGTTGCGCGCACCATGGCCAGCTGGATGCGTCCACCGATTGCCAGCGCGACACGGTCGGCCAGCTGGACCACGCGGTCGTCGCGCGACGGGGCGGTGGCTGCCGAGACCGCCGCCGCGGCCGCCCCCGCCACGACGGTCAGGGCAATGGCGCGGCGCAGGGTTGACATTGCGGAGTCCTCGGTTGGAGCGCTGCTGTCTGGTTCGCCGGCGCCAGCCGGGAACCCTGCCTGCTGGCGACGACTGGCTGACTGTCGTCCCGTCGGCTGCCACCGGCGGCCGGCAACTACGGTGGGAGAAACGACACCCGGAGCCATGGTGGCCAGTCTGTCCATGACAATCCCCGTCCCCGGGGTCACCGCAAGGGGCAACGTCGCGCTCGCAACCCGGGCGCGGGGATGGGGTTACGCGTCCATCTGGGCGGCCGAGGTCGACGGGCCCGAGGCGATGAGCCTGCTGGGCGCAGCCGCCACGGCCGCCCCCGAACTCGACCTTGGACTGGCGGTGGCCCCCGTACAGACGCGCACGGCGTTCGTTTTGGCCATGGCAGCGTTGACCCTGCAGGACCTCACCGGTGGTCGGTTCAGCCTGGGGGTGGGCGCGTCCTCGCAGGTCCTGGTCGAGCGCTTCGGTGGCGTCACCTACACCAAGCCGCTGACCCACGTACGCGAGATGGTCGAGGCATTGCGGCCGGCCCTGGCCGGCGAACGCTCCACCCTGGATGGCGAGTTCGTCAGGATTGGCGGCTACCGCTGGCCACTGCCGGTCATGGCTCCCGTGCCGCTCTACCTCGGATCACTGAACCGGGCATCCCTGCAACTTGCCGGCGCCCTTGCCGACGGGCTGTGCATCAACCAGATGACCGTGGAGCACACGCCCCGCATGCTGACCTTGGTCCGTGAAGGTGCCGCAGCGGCCAATCGCGCCCTGCCAGCAGACTTCCCAGTCGTGGCCCGTCTGTTCTGTTCTGTCACGGATGACCCGGCACCGGTGAAGTCCCTGCTGCCGCACGTCTTCGCCCCCTACGTCGCCACCGAGGGCTACGCACGCTTCTACTCGTCGATGGGATTCGGCGACCAGGTGGCGGCCATCCGCGCCGCATCGGCACAGCGTGACAAGGCCGCCATGGCCGCGGCCTACACGCCCGAGATGGTCGATGCCGTCTTCGCCGTGGGGACAGCGGGCGAGGTCGTCGACCGCATCCAGGCGCACGTCGCCGCCGGTGTCACCGTCGCGACCATCGCGCCGGTCACCGCGACCGAGGATGACGCCGCCGCGACGTTCGCGGCGATCGGCGCCGAGTGGCGCCGACGATACGGAAGCTGACATGCGTTCACAGGTCCGCTGGTGACGTCTCCGGCAGCCCGCCGCGGCCTGCGCGTCGCCCTGGCGACAGCAGGGGTGGTGCTCCCGACCGCCGTGGGAGTGACCTGGGCAGGCACGAAGGTGCTCACCGACGCACCGCGCCACCGAGCGGCTCGGCCGACGGTGCGGGTGCGATTCCTGTCGCCGGCCGCCGCAGCGGCACAGCACGGTCGGCGCGAGCACCTGGTGGAGATCAGCGGCGAACAGGCCACCCAGCCGGGGACCTGGGGCATCAGGGTCGGTGATTCGTTCGTGCAGGTCGGCCCGGCGATCAGCCGGTACCGCGACGACGAACAGGTCCTGTGGGCCGTGCGGCCGTTCAGGGAGATCGATGGCACAGCCCCGACCTGGGAGGCAACCGGCGATCGCCGCCGGGAAGATCGCGACCGGCGTGCCCGTGACGCCGCCGCCGAGAGCCCGACGACGGCGGATGTCGACGACGCGCAACTGGCCCTGACGGGGCCACGCGATCGCCGACGCCTTCGGCGCGACCGACGGCGCCACGCAGCACAACCACCGTGGCCGCACGATGCCGTCATGACCCATTACGCCTGGCCCGACGATCCACAGGTCCTGGCCCGCCATCACGACGCTCGATGGGAGATCGAGGCCATCCCGACCAGTGGTGGCCATCTGCCGGCGTGGCGCTTCACGCCAAAGGGCCCACGCGACACCTGGGTCATTGGCGTGCATGGCCGTGGCGCGCAGCGCACCGAGCTGTACCGGTTGATCGGCCTCTGCCTCGAGGCGCGCCTGCCGTCGCTGGTCGTCTCCTACCGAACCGACCAGTGGACCGCGCAACCCGCACGCCTGACGACGCTTGGGACCACGGAGTGGCGCGATGTCGAAGCGGCGATGCAGCTTGCGATGTCCCGCGGAGCTCGTCGCGTGATACTCGCCGGGTTCTCGATGGGTGGCGCGATCGTTGCGATGACGGTCCGTCGGTCCGAGTTCGCCGGCGCCGTGGCCGGCGTCATCCTCGACTCCCCCGCCCTGGACTGGGGTCCCACCCTGCGCCACGTGGCGACCGTCCGCCACGTCCCACGGGGAATCGTCCCGGTGGTGATGCTGCTTGCTCGCGCACGTGCCCGTGTCGACTGGGCGGGCCTGAACCAGGTGGCGAGTGCGGGCGAGTTCGTGCACCCGATCCTGCTGGTGCACGGCACCGGCGATGAGGTCACACCCATCTGGCTGTCGGACGCCCTCGCCGAGGCCCGCCCAGACCTGGTCACCTACCTCAGGGTCGAGGGTGCCGGCCACGTGAAGGCATGGAACGTCGAGCGTGCTCGGTACGAACAGGCGGTGCTCGGGTTCCTGGACGTCGTCGCTGGTCGGCCCGGGCACTGGCGTGACCGACTGCCGCCCAACGCCGGGGCGGCACCGATCGGTGACCGCAGGATGTTGCCGGTTCCCCGGCCCGCGGTCAGTTCGGGTGCGCTGCGTCTGTGGCTGCCTCCGCCCGGCTGACCGCGCTGAGGTCCGCACTCGCCACGGCCGAATCCGTCCCATGGCCACCGGCGACGGTGGACCCCGCGGGAACCGGACCACCCAGTGAGCTGCCCCGGGCCAAGTGCCAGCGATGCCACAGGGCAAGCATGCTCGGCAGCACCAGGACAGAGGCGACCAGGGCGAACCCGATCGCGTACGCCACGACCAACCCCAGCTGGCGAAACGGCTGAAGCGATGACGTCACCAGCGTGGCGAAACCCGCCATCGTGGTGAAGGCTGATCCGGCCAGGGCGCCGCCCGTGTTGCGCATGGTCGACCGCATGGCCGTATCCAGGTCCGCGTGCCCATGCAGGTCCTCCTCGAACCGGTGCGTCACGTGGATCGTGAAGGGCACGCCGATCCCGATGGCGAGGGCGGAGATCATCGACGTCATCGGGTTGAACGTGATGCCCGTGGCAGCCATGGCTGCGAACGTCAACAGCAACACCAGGACCACCGGGGCCACCGTGATGACCCCCAGCATCGGGCGGCGCAGGCGCACCCAGAACACGGCCGCCATCAACACCGTCGCAACCACCAGGGTCAGGATGAGGCTGGAGATCTGCGACGCCGACAGCTCGCCGAGGATCACTTCCGCCATGATGTTCTGCGACGTGGCGATCAGCTCCACACCGGTTGCGGCCAACGGTTCAAAGGCTGCGTGGACGGCGTCCTGGAGGGCGGAGGCACCGCTTTCCCCCGCCTGGGTGGTGACGGCGATCAGCACGGCCGTCCAGGTGCCGTCGGCAGCGCGGTGTGCCACGGCCCCAAAGCTGGGATCGAGCCCACTGGCGGCGGCGTAGACCGCGGCCACGTCGCCGTCGGCCGCGAACGTGCCATCGGGCTGCAGCCCGTTCGCCTCGGCCAGATCACGGAACTCCGCAAGGGCGCTGAGGTCGTCCGGATCGGGCGCCGCTGCACGCGGGGTGTCCGGGCTTGCCTGTGCCGGCAGCATGAGCTGCTGCAGGCGCGCGACGGGCGAATCGGCCGCGGTCTGGCCGCCGAACACAACGACGTCCGCGACCTGGGCCACGTTGGCGAGGCTGGCCACGGCGGCGTTGTGCACCTCGACCGTGGCGACGTCGTCGCCCTCGACAAGGACGTTGGTGACTTCACCGAAGCCGCCGGCGAAGTGCTCGGTCAGGTCGTTGTAGGCGGCCACGGACGGGTTGTCGTCGGGCACGAAGTCCACGAACGAGAACCCGGACTCGAGTTGCGTCATGCCGCCGATCCCGATCACGGCCAGGACGCCGGCGACGGCCAGCGTCCGACCCGGGGCATGCTCTGCAAGCAGGGCCGTGCGAGCCATCAGCGAGGGAAGCGCCCGGCCCTCGGTCCGGCCCAGCTCCCCGGTCGGGAGGTGGTCGTGCTTCTCAGCACGGCGATCGAGCAACATCCGCATCGCCGGGACGAACGTGATCATCAGCACGAATGCCGAGAACATCCCGACGGCCGCCTGCCAGCCAAAGTCCCGCAGCGCCGGCAGGGGGTTCAAGATGTTGGTCAGGAACCCGAACACCGTCGTCACCGTCGCAAGGGCGAGCGCCACGCCCACCCCACCGATCGAGTTGCGACCCGAGGTCACGACATCGTGCCCCTTGCCCAACTCCTCGCGGTACCGCGCGGTCAGGTGGATGGCGTAGTCGACACCAAGGCCGATGAGCAGGATCGGCACGATCTGTGTCACTGGGCTGAGCGTGCCGCCCACGGCCGCAATGATCCCGTTCATCCACGTGATCGACGCAACAATGGCGAACATGGTGATCGCGACGTCAGCAATGGTGCGTCGCACGGCGGCGATGCGCCGGAACCGTGGGCTGGGCTTGACGAAGTAGACGCTGCCCAGGATCAACATGATCACCACCGCTGCGACGCCGAACAGGCGAGGCAGTTCGTCCTCGAACGAGTCGTCACTGAACAGGGCCTCCATGCCCACGAAGCCGACCTCGTAGCCGTCGGGGTAGTCGGCGGCCGCGATCGCGTTGCTGATGCCTCGCTCGACAAACGCCAGCTGCATGAGCTGGTGGCCGCCCAACGCCTCGCCGCCCTCGCCGACAAGCTCGCCCGACGCTGCGGCGGCCTCGATCGCCCCGACGTCGAGGGAGATGATCGCGAGCCCCTGCGGGCTGGATGCCGCCGCCGCGTCGCCTGAAGCACCAAGCAGTGCGGCGAGCCGGTCGGCGAACTCGGACGGCATCGAATCGAGGCCCTGCGCAAAGAGCCGGTCGACGGTCGCCGAGTCGGCCGCCGCCAGATCGACCTGCTCGCTCGCGGCGGCCTGGTTGGCGGGACCAAGCCAGTCGATGATCGCCGGGTCCTGCGGCGTGTCCACCGCCAGGAAACCCATCGCACCCTCGCGCGCGGCCTCACGAATGGCCCGCGACACGGCAACGCCCTCGGCCGAGACGACGTCCGGCCCAGTGACGACGACCTGGGTCCGGATGGTCGTTGACCCTTCATCGCCGGTGACCGTGAAAAGCTCTCCAACGCGCTCCAGCGCCGCCAGCTCCGGGTTGTCGGGCGAGAACGCGTCGTTGCCCGTTTCGCTGCGGAGCTGGCCGGCGTACCCGCCGAAGATGACCGTCAGGATGACGGCGGCCCCGACGAAGGCGGCCGGATGGGTTGCCGTCAGGCGCGACAGGGCGCGGATGAGCGCGTGCATGCGTGAGCCTCGGAAGGGTCGAGGGATCCCTTCTGCTGCACCTGGGTCATGCGCAGCAGAAGGGTGTTTCGCTACGGAAGCGTTTCGAAAGTGCGGACAATACCGCGCACCACCACAGCCACCTCGACCCATCCGATCGTTGCCCGAGCCGTCAGACCGACCCCCAGGTGTCAAACACCCAGGCCGCGACCGATGATCTCCTTCATGATCTCGTTGGTTCCGCCGTAGATGGCGGTCACCCGAGCGTCAACGAAGGCGCGCGCGATGGGGTACTCCCACATGAACCCGTAGCCGCCATGCAACTGCACGCAGCGATCGACGACGTCGTTGAGCAGATCCGTTGCCCAGTACTTGGCCATGGCCGCCCGTTGCACGCTGAGACCGCCGGCGTTGTGCTCGGTGATGCACTGGTCGATGAACTCTCGGCTGACCGTGACGGCCGTCTTCATCTCCGCCAACTGGAAGCGGGAGTGCTGGAAGGACCCGATGGGCTTGCCGAACGCCTCGCGCTGCTTGCAGTAGTCCAACGTGATCTCGAACGCGGCCTCCGCCCCGGCCTGCGAGGAGACCGCGATGCCGAGGCGTTCCTGCGGCAGGGCCTCCATCAGGTAGACGAACCCCATGCCCTCCTCGCCAAGCAGGTTGTCCTTGGGCACTCGGACGTCGGTGAAGTGCAGCTCCGCCGTGTCCTGGGCCTTCAGGCCCATCTTGTCCAGGTTGCGACCGCGCTCGAACCCCTGCATGCCGCGTTCGACGATGAGCAACGACATTCCCTTGTGCCCGGCCGCCGGATCCGTCTTGGCGACCACGATCACCAGGTCGGCATTGATCCCGTTGGTGATGAAGGTCTTGGTGCCGTTGAGCAGGTAGTGATCGCCCTGGTCGATCGCGGTCGCGCTGACCCCGCCCAGGTCCGAGCCGGTGCCGGGTTCCGTCATGGCGATCGCCGTGATGAGTTCGCCCGCCGCCATGCCGGGCAGGAACCGCTGCTTCTGTTCGGCTGTGGCGTACTTCTTGAAGTACGGGACGACCACGACGTTGTGCAGGCCGAACCCAACGCCCGTTGTGCCGGCGCGGGCCACCTCCTCGTCGATGATGACGAGGTGGCGGAAGTCCTCCACGCCCCCACCGCCATAGGCGGTGTCGACGTCCGTGCACAGCAGGCCGAGGCTGCCCGCCTCCTTCCACAACTCCCGCGGGACGATCCCCTGCTTCTCCCACTCAGCATGGAACGGCACGACCCGTTCGGCGAGGAAGCCGCGTACCACCTCCCGAAACGCCGCGTGCTCCTCGTTGAAGATCCGTCGCTCCACGTGCTGCCCCTGTCGCGTCCGATGCGGTCAGCCACGGTAGTTGCCAGCCAAGGTCAACCACCATGAAGCGCCACGCGGCCGCCGGTTCAGAGGGATCAGGGATCGCAGGCGCACGGAGCGCGCGCCGGCAGGCGCAGATGACACCTCCGGGAGCTGTCGCTACCCTCGCGACCTTCCTGCGCCGCACGGCGTCGTGCAACGTTGCCTGTTGCCATCAGTCCGTGATGTGCGCACCCCATCAAGGACGTACCGCCGCCCCATGCTGTGCTGCATCGGGCCCCCAGGACCGAGGAACCTCTCGTGAAGAAGGACATCCACCCGGACTACCACTACGTGGTGTTTCGCGACGAGTCTGCTGACTTCCAGATCCTCACCCGCTCGACGATGACGAGCCGGGAGACGATCACCTGGGAGGACGGCAACGACTACCCCCTGGTCAAGGTCGACATCAGCTCGGCCAGTCACCCCTTCTACACGGGCAAGCAGAAGATCGTCGACACTGCCGGTCGCGTCGAACGCTTCCAGCGCCGCTACCAGCGCAGCTGACCAAACCCCCAGGCGGGCGCACCCCCGCCCAACTCGACTCGCCCGCACGATGGGCATGCAGGAGAACAGCCACCATGGCGAAGAAGAGCATGATCGCCAAGAACGAGCAGCGCAAGGTCATCGTGGCCCGTCACGCCGCCCGTCGCGCCCAGTTCAAGAAGATCATCGCGGACCCCACTGTGGACGCGGACGCGAAGTTCGCTGCGCGCGACGCGCTGAACAAGATGCCCCGCGACGGCTCAGCCGTCCGCGTGCGCAACCGTGGCGCCACCACGGGTCGCCCGCGCGGCTACCTTGGTCGCTTCAACCTTGACCGCGTTGACTTCCGCCGCAAGGCGCTCGAGGGCGAGATCCCGGGCGTGCGCAAGGCCAGCTGGTGAGCTGACCGGCACTCGCCGCACCGGACGTACCAAACGATGCCCCGCCGACCATGGCGGGGCATCGTCTGATTCCCGAAGCAGGCCGCGAACGCCCCGCCGGTCAGGGCGGGCTCAGTCGATCAGGCCGTCCCAGGCGCGCACGACAAGGAAGCCAAACACCACGGAGATGACGGCGGCCCAGATCAAGGCTCCGACCAGCGGATCCGCCACCGGGCCGCCGACGGTGAGGCCGCGCAAGGCGTCAACGGTCAGGGTGATCGGGTTGACGTCGGCGAAAGCCTTCAGCGCACTGGGCATGGTTGCCGGGACGACGAACACGCTGGAGATGAAGTTCAGCGGAAACAGCCAGACGAAGCCGGCCGACTGCGCAACCTCGACACTGTTGACCTTGATGCCGATGAAGGCCGCGATCCAGGAGAACGAGAAGCCAAAGATGACGAGCAGTCCGAGACCAGCCAGTGCGGGCACGAACCCCGTCGTGATCCGGAACCCGACCAGGTAACCCACGGCAGTCATGAAGACCACGGTCACCGTGGTCACCAGCAGGTCGGTCAGCACCCGACCGGCGATGACCGAGAAGCCGCTCATGGGCAGGGACCGGAAGCGATCCATGATGCCCTTCTGCAGGTCCTCCGCGATCGCAATGGACGTACCGACGTTGTTGAAGGTCACGGTCTGGGCGATGATCCCCGGCACGAGGAAGCTGGTGTAGTCCATCCCGGGGATGTCGATCGATCCGCCGAACACGTAGCTGAACAGCAGGATGAACATGATCGGCTGCACGAACAGGAACACGAGCGTCTGCGGGTCGCGCTGGTAGCGGATCAGGTGGCGACGCGCGATGACGAAGGCGTCGCTGATGGCATCGCCAAGGGTCAGCGCGACCGGCGGCGCGTGGACGAGCTCCGACGTGGTCATGGCAGTGGCCTCTCGATCAACCAGCGTGTTCGCGGGCGGGGGCAGCGTCGGTCACGATGTGGCCCGTCAGCGCGAGGAAGACATCGTCCAGGCTGGGTCGGCGCAGGCTCAGGTCGACCACGTCGACGTTGGCCTCGTCGAGGGCGCGGACGGCCTTCGCCAACAGTGCCGGGTCCTCGGCCGGCACGTGCACCGTCCCGGTCTCGAAATCGCCCCAGGCCTCCTGACTGCACACGCGCGTCAGTACCTCGACGGCCGTGGCGGTCTGCTCCGGATGGCCCACGTTGACCTCGATGCGAGCACCGCCGACCTGTTGCTTCAGCTCGCTGGGAGTCCCCTCCGCGATGATCCTGCCGTTGTCGATGACAGCGACCACGTCGGCAAGCTCATCGGCCTCCTCGAGGTACTGCGTGGTCAACAGGATCGTCGTTCCACTGGCGACGAGGTGACGCACCACCTCCCAGGTCTGCAAGCGGCTGCGTGGGTCCAGCCCGGTCGTCGGTTCATCGAGGAAGAGCACCGCGGGCTTGCCCACCATGCTGGCTGCCAGGTCCAGGCGTCGCTTCATGCCGCCCGAGTACGTGCGCAACGGTCGGTCACTGGCTTCGACGAGATCGAACTCTTCCAGCAACTCCACCGCCCGAATGCGCGCCTGGTCGGCCGGCATCCGCGACAGCCGTCCGATCATCTGCAGGTTCTCGCGCCCGGTCAGGTGCTCGTCGGACGCGGCGAACTGGCCCGTCATGCCGATGCTCGCGCGGACCGCGTGCGGCGCCGTCGCAAGGTCGTGACCCGCCACGGTCGCGCGACCCGCGTCGGGCCGCAGCAACGTGGACAGGATCCGCACGATGGTGGTCTTGCCGGCTCCGTTGGGGCCCAGCAGGCCAAACACCGTGCCCTTCCCGACGGACAGGTCGACGCCTCGCAGCGCCTCCGTCGGGCCATAGGACTTGAACAGTCCCTCGACTTCAACAGCGGTGTCCACTGCGCCTCCACCCGGGCCGGGGGCGGCGACGTTAGGCCGCCCGGCGGACGGCCGGGGGCGACCCGCGCCTAAGAGGCCGCGCCAATAGGGATGCCGGGCTCGCGCGTCCCAGGCGGCGCATCGCTTCGTTGACGCGCCTCCCACGTACCACCAGTATGCGGTTCGGC
>Ga0326597_10002831_pt1 | contig 25703 bp, 23 predicted proteins | sample RVTome_12_FD_203789 | JGI IMG/M metagenome (GOLD analysis project Ga0326597, IMG submission 203789) | Soil microbial communities from uranium-contaminated site in the Upper Colorado River Basin, Wyoming, United States - RVT100D185 | ecosystem: Environmental > Terrestrial > Soil > Contaminated >... | reverse complement strand
GTCCGCTCTCCACTCCCAACATGGCGCGATGACTGCTCCATCGCCATTGGCGCAGAGACTTCACCATCCCGGCGCGTACCGGGTTGAGCACGACATAGCGGCACAGCTCGAGCAGATATGAGTCCTTATCCATCTCCAATTGAAATCCTCGACTACCGTGCCGAGGATCCCCAGGAACGAGCACCGATCCCCGTCGTCCTCGTAAATCGGCTCCTGACGATCACCCCGGGCCGTGACATGGTAGAGGGCACCGGCAAATTCGATCCGCAGAGGTCTGGCCATCACAGCACTCTACATCGGAGGATGCTACGATGCTAGACCTGACCCCTTGTTCCTTGTTCTCTGACGGCTGACGGGATGGTAGATTAGGCGCCCCCAACACGCGGCGAAAAAAACGGATCATGCGCAAGCCAGTCTGCATTGTTTGGATGAATGGATCGAACATCTATGAGCGGGCGTTGGCGAGCGCAGGGCTTGCCGACCGGTTCGAGGTGCACGGCGTGCGCGTCGACCAGGCAATCCCCGCCGGGCTGGCGGCGCGCTGCGAGGTGCTCCTTGCATGGCACCCGGCCCCGGGGCTGCTCGCCGGCATGCCGCGGCTGCGCTGGATCCAGAGCTCGACCGCGGGCATGGACCAGTGGCTGAACGACCCGGATCTGCGCGATGATGTCATCCTCACCTGCGCGCGCGGCTCGCACCGGGTCCAGATGCCCGAGAACATCCTGGCGGCGCTCTTCTTCCTCACCAAGCCGCTGATGCAATGCGCGCTCGACCAGCGCGAGAGCCGCTGGACGCGCCGCATCTCGGAGCCGCTCGCCGGCAAGACGCTCGGCATCCTCGGCCTGGGCGCGATCGGGCGCGAGCTCGCGCGCAAGGCCGCCGCGCTCGAGTTGCGGGTGATCGGCACCAAGCGCTCGCCGGCACCGATCGCGCAGGTGGAAAAGGTCTATGCGCCGGAGGCGACCGACGAGGTCCTCGGCGCCGCCGATTTCGTGCTGCTGCTGCTGCCCTCGACGGCCGAGACCGAGAACTTCATGGACGCGCGGCGGCTGCGCGCGATGCGGCGCAGCGCCTGGCTCCTCAATTTCGCGCGCGGCGCGCTGATCGTGGACGCGGACTTGATCGAGGCGGTGCGCTCCAGGACCATCGCCGGCGCGGTGCTCGACGTGTACCGCAAGGAGCCGCTGCCCGCCGACCATCCGTTCTGGAAGACCGAGGGCATCGTCGTGCTGCCGCACATCGGCGGGCTCCATCCGGCGCGCGATGAGAGCGTCGCCGGAGTTTTCGTCGCCAATGTGCAGCGCTTCCTCGCGGGCAAGCCGCTCGAGACCGTGGTCGACCGGGCGCTTGGTTACTGAGCGCAGGGCCGGCGATAAGTAACGGGTCATGCTTGCCTGGAACCGGTGAATGGGTGATGGGTGAGGAGCAAGGCGGAAGGAAGAGCACAACCCGCGAAATCGGGAGCGCGGGAAATCGGGAGGGCGGTAGAGCGATTGCGAACCGCTGAGGTGACGTATGCGTTTGTCAAGGGTTGACCGATGCCTGCCCTCCTGCGCGGGACTGCCGGGACACGGCAAAGCTCGGCGGGCAGGCGTCGGACAAGCCTTGACAAGAGGCGTGGCTCGCCGCGGGCTTCCAATTTGCAGGCAGCGTCCGCGCTCGAATTGCTCTTGACTGAAGATTGACCCGTTTGACGGCTTGCCGGGCTGGGAATACCGTCCCGTCTGGCCAAGAATGACGTTAGAAATTCCTGTACTCCGACGAGCAAACGCAATCTCGGTTTCCGGACCTTCGTGCTGCGGGAAGAGAACGGCGGCTCCGGCGCATCCGACCACCTCACCTCCTGCCTGGTCGCCGAGGAACTGGCTGCCGGCGAAATCGGCACGGCCTATTACTTCATGCTGACGGCGCGGCGGGCGCGCGACTGGTTCGAGCTGCGCATGACGCCGGAGCAGCGGGCCTATTTCCTGCCGAATTCCTGGGCGACGACACTTTTTTCACGACCGTCGCCATTCACGAGCCCGATACGGACCTCGGCTTCGACTATTTCACCGAAACACCTGAGACCGCCCGCTTCAAGACCAGGGCCATCGAACAACCCGACGGGTCCTGGGTGATCAACGGCGCGAAGAACTTCCAGACCGTCGGGTATCTGGCCAAGCTAATCGTGACCATGGCCCACACTGTGGATGGGCCCAAGGCGTTTCTCGTCGAGGGCGATTCGCCCGGCCTCGGGCGCGCGGCGCTCGAGGAAACGCTCAAGTACACCCAGGAGCGGGTCTCCGGGGGCGAACTCATCATCAAGCACCAGGCGGTGGGCCTGTTCCTCGCCGACATGGCCGCGAACCTCGAGGCGGCGCGGCGGCTGCTCTGGACGGCGGCGTGGCTGAAGGACCATCCGGAAGCGATCGAAGCGTTCCCGTTCCCGACGCGGTTCAAGATTACGGAGGCGATGGCGGGGTTCAAGAGGAAGGTGGCGCCGTTTGTGGGCGTCAACTGATAAAACCCGTGCCCGGTGCCCGGTGACCGGTTCGCAGGATGCCGCTTTAGCGTACCGCTGCGCCGTTCCGTTGGTTCACGCGAGTCGTTGTGCGCTGAAGCGGCACCCTTGGCGAGCCTGCCACATTTTCACTACGCCGGCGTCTATCCGTCGTCTAATCGATTTTCTGGACCGCGGCGAGTCCTTCCAGCGCGAGGCCGTATCCGAGCAGGTCATGCATGCGGCGCTTGAGGTCCTGGGTCAACAGCACTCGCGAATAGCGCAGCATCAGGGTCGGCCGCTGCCGGAGCTGGCGCGCGAGCTCCCAGGCGCGCGGCAGCAGTTTGTCCCTCGGCAGTACTTCGCTCACCAGGCCGAGATCCTTCGCTTCGTTCGCATCGAGCACCTGCCCGGTGAGCAGAAAGTACCGTCCGCGATTGGTGCCCATCAGCAGCGGAAAGACGATGTGCACGCCGTCGCCCGGCACCAGGCCGCCGTTGAAATGCGCCGAGTCCTGGATCGTCGCTTCCTCCGCCGCGAGCACAATATCGGAGAGCAGCGGGATCTCGGCGTGGCGCACCGCCGGGCCGTTGATCGCGGCGATCACCGGCACCTCGATATTGAGCAGGTTCATCAGGAGATGCTTGCCTTCCCAGTACCAGGTCTTGTCCCATCCCATCGCATCGAGCGGCGTTCTCGGGTTGTGGTGCCCGCCCTGCCCGCTGGGCTGCACCGCCGGCCCGGCATATTCATCGCCCGTGCCGGTGATGATGACGACTTCGTTGTCCCGGTCGCGCCCGGCGTCGAGAAAAGCGCATTCGAGATCGCCGTGCGCGTGCTTGCTCCAGCGCAGCGGTCCGCCGTCAGTATGAAACTGCATCTCGAGGATGCCGTCCTCGCGGCGCATGCGCACGGATGAGTACCGGTTCGAGTATTCGTCGAAGGTGGTCATTGAGAAGGCTCCAGGGTGGGTTAACAATCAGGCCAGCCAAATGCAGACTGTTCCAGGCGCGGACCAAGGGGATCCGCTGAAATGCTGCCGTTCATGACGACCGGATGGCGCTTCCGGGCTCGATCCGAAGCGGCCATCGCTCTTGCGCGAATTTGTTTTCAGCCGGCTGCCGGCGGTGCGGCGCAGACCTGCTCGTAGCGATAGCGCTGCTTCAACAGGCCGTTGTATTCGTAGACATCCAGCGTTTTTTCATAGGCGGCGCGCGTGATTTCCACATGCGGCGTCCAGCAACCCAGCTTCTGATACGTTGCGATGCAGTCGGCGAGAACCCTTTCATCGATCTTCGGGAAAAACGGCTTCTCCGCTCTGGCGATCCCGGCGGCCGGCGTCTCGTTCATGTAGGCCCGGGTCTTCCGGTAGGCGCGGATGAACGCCTTCGCCATATCGGTCTTCAGCCACTCGCGGGTCGCCGCCAGGCTGGAAAATCCACATGGCCCGATCTGTGGGCCGACCTGGGCCACGATGTGCCCGACGCCGTCCGCCTGCAGCTGCTGCGGGAACGGGCCCTGCTGGTGCACATACTGCCCCTGGCCGTCGCGGAACGCCTTGTCGATTTCGGCGGCGCCGCCGGGGCAGACGGGCTTAATTTTGTCGAAGTCGATGCCCGCCTTGTGGCAGGCGTATTTGAACATGGCGAGCGGCTGGCCGCCCTTGAACATGACGACTTCGGCGCCTTCCAGCCTGTCCCACGTGAAGCCGGGATCCGCCTCGCGACCGGTGAGGAAGAAGCCGTCCATCTCGTTGATCTGGGCGAAATGGACTGCGGCCGGCGCCTCCCCGTTGTTGAGCGACGTGAACCCCTGGCTCAGCGCCGATTGAACGATGTGCGCGGAGCCGTCGTTCAGGGCAGCCAGCGCCGAGACGCCCGGCGGCGAGATCGACCACTGCGGATCCAGGCCTTCGGCTTTGAGGAATCCGCCCGACATCGTCGAAATGAGCGGCGAGTAGAACGCGGAAAACAGGGTGAACTGTATGCGGATTTTGTCCAAGTTGATTACCTCCTCGTACGCGGGCGGCTGCCCAATTCCTGAAGGACATCCTAAGCCATTCTTCGACCGGGTGCGAATGCCGGCTCATGGCTGGAAGGTGCCGGCGCTGGCGCTGCCGACGGTGGCGCTGCCGACAACCGAGCGCATCCCGACCGAAACGCGGGCAGGCGTGCAGCTTCAGCGCGCCGCCCAACCGCAGGGCGCGGGGTCAGAGCACGAACAGCGCCACGAAGTCGTCGACGCTCATGCGTTCGTGCTCGCCGCGGCTGCGGAAGACGTCCATGATGATTTCCAGCCGCTTGGGCGGCAGGCACACGGCAAGGTTGCGGTGAAGCTTTTGTTCAAGATGCGGCAGTCCCTCGCCGGACCGGCTCGCGTGGCCGAGGGGCTGCTCGATGTCGATGCGTTTTGTGGCGGCCCCGCCGCCAAACGTGATCTGAATGCCGTTGGCGCTTGACCGGACCTCCGGGTCCAGATTTCCCGCCGTGAACCGCGGATCCTCACGGACGAACATCTTCTCGCGCAACGCGTCGATCCTCGGGTCGGCGGCCGCCGCGTCGGAGAAATCTCCCTCCACCAAGCCGCCTTTCAACAGACCCACCGCAGCCATGTATTGAAGGCAGTGGTCGCGGTCCGCAGTGTTATGCAGCGTCCCGACCTTGCTCGTGATGCGGATCGCCTGGGCGTAGCTCCACAGGTCGATGCGCTCGATATCGTCGAGCCGCCCGGCGACCAGCGGGTGCAATTCCATCGCGGCTTCGAGCGCGGTCTGCGCATGGACAACACCGGGATACGCCGCCTTGAAGAGCACATTCTCCATCACGTATGATCCGAGCCGGCGGCAGAGCGAGAACGCCTTGCCACCGAAGAGGACCGTCTCCATGCCCCAGTCCGGAGCAGTCAACACGGTGCCGCAGGGCGGCTCGCCTCGCAACGCGCGCAGCGCGAGCTCCACGCCCCGCGCGGCCGCGTCGGGACCGGCCCAGGATTTTCGCGAGCCGACGTTCGGCGCCTGCCGATAGATGCGGAGCGGGTGGCCGTCGCACCACGCGTGCGAGACGGCGCTGCAGATTTCTTCGAAGCCGCCGCCGAGGAGTTTCGCCGCGGCCGCGGCGGAGGCGACGCGGACGAAGGCGGCATGGTCGAATCCGAACTCGCCCAGACTGTTGTCTAGCCCGAGCACACCTTGTATCTCGTAGGCCTGGATCGCCGCACGCAGCACTTCATCGAGCGCCAACGGCCGCTCGCCGCGCGCCTGCCGCCTGCCGCTCTCGAATTCGGCAGCGGCAACAATCGCACCGATGTTGTCGGAGGGATGTCCGGTCTCCAGCGCTACCCAAGTGTCGCTGAAATCGAGCCAGCGGATCAGGCAGCCAGTGGCGAACGCGGCGGTTACCGGATCGACATGGTAGCTCGTGCCCGGTATGCGAGCGCCGGGATTCACGACCGTTCCGGGGACGATGGGGCCGACCAGCGCCATACACTCGGGCACGCGGGTCGAGGTCATCGCGCAGCCGAGCGCGTCGAAGAGCGCGAGCCACGCCACAGTCATCGCCGCCTCGCCCGGCTTGGGGCCGGCATCGACGTAAGCGGCGATCTCGGCCACCACCGGGTCGACGGACATTTTATTCCGGCCGATCACATGCATGCTCAATTTCCACGCCGCCAATCTTCGCTGCGGCAGGCGGCTGCGGACGGCGGGCGTCGGTTCGACTCGACGGCCCGCGGCCGGGGTCAGAGTTCAGGCTCGCATTCCGATTTGAACCAGTCCGCGATCCGATCCGCGGTCATGAAGATCGTGTCGCGGCGCGCCTGCAGGATGTCGAGCACGCGGCACAAAGCCCCAAAACGGTAAGGCACACCGATGATGTGCGGATGCAGGGGGAGCGTCAGCACCCGGGGATTGTCCTGCGTCTCCCGCTCCAGGATCGCCAGCGTATCGGTAAAGCGGCAAATGTACTCCTCGGACGTATGCTGCTCGAGCGCGAATATCATGACATCGTTGAGATCGAGCCCGTAGGGCATCGCGATCATCGGCCCGTGCTTCGTGTGCATCCAGGCCGGAAGATCATCGACCATCCAATCCAGGACGAACTCCATGCCGGCGGCCTTCAGATGGTCCGGCGTGTCCGGTGTTTCCCCGAACCCCGGGCCGAGCCATCCGCGTGGGCGCCGCCCGAGCGTCTTCTCGAGTATCGACAGCGCCTCCGCGATAGTCGCCGCCTCGTTCTGCTCGAGGGCCAGGGAACGCTGCACGACGGAGTGCCCGACGATGGTCCAGCCGGCACTGATCGCCGCCTTGGCTGCGCTCGGGTATATGCCGGGGAAGCGGGCATTCATGATGTTGCTCGCCGGTAAGCGCCGCTCACCGAGCTCGCGCACGAGCCGCGGCAGACCGCACCTCAAACCGTACTCGACCCAGCTGAAGTTGGCGATATCAGGCTTCGGCTGCTGACCGTGGGGCGCCTGCAAGATAGCGCGCGGCATCGGCTGGTCGAAGGGCCAGGTCTCGAGATTCACCGCGATATGAACGATGATCCCTTTGCCCTGCGGTGACGCAAGGCGCTTGCGCTCGCTCGACAGCTCGAATGGAACCCTCGGATTGGACGTCAATATTGTCATGGGCGCGTCTCTTCAGATCTCAAGCGGAATTGGGCGGCTTGCGTTCGTGCCAGCGGGTGGCTGCCTGGTAGGCATCACCAAGGGCGATCAGGCGCTCCTCCGCGAACCGCGGGGCGATCAGCTGCGCGGCCACGGGCAGACCACCAGCCGAGAGGCCGACCGGCAGCGTCAGCACCGGGAGCCCGACGAAGCTCACCCACCGGGTCGCCTGCGTGACGCGGTGAACGATGCCGGGCGCGGAGGCCTCGGTGCGGATGTCGGTTTCGGCTATCGTCGGCACGTCGACGAGCAGCAGCGGGCAATAGAGCGCGTCGCAATGCTCGAATACCTCCCGGGCGAAGCGCGCATTCGCCTGCTCCCGTCGCTCCAGTGCCTCGATATAGTCGAGAGCGGACACATCGAAACCATCCGCGATGCGCGTAATCGTGGAGACGTTGTAGTCTGCCCGCCGCGTCCTGATCCAATCCTTGTGGATATGGCTCGCCTCGACGCGGTTGATCACCGTTGTCCAGCGATAGAGGTCCTCGGGATCGGGCATGTCGACCGGGACGACTTTCGCACCGAGACCTTCGAACACGGCGAGCGCCTGATCGTGCACCGACCGCAGCGCGGATGGCAGTTGCGGATACAGATGGTTTTGGGGGACGGCGATGCGCCGGCCTTTGATGCCGCCTCCCAGCGCTGCGACATAGGATGGCACCGCGACCGCGCGCGACCATGGATCGCGCGCATCGTACCCGGCGATCGCCTCGAGCAGCAGCGCGGCATCCCGCACCGTACGCGTGATCGGCCCGAACACGTCGAGCGACCAGCAGCGCGGCATCGCGCCGTAGAGGCTCACGCGTCCGTGCGTCGGCTTCAGCCCGACGGCACCGCACATGCCGGCGGGCAGGCGGATCGAGCCGCCGGTGTCTGACCCCAGCGACCCGAATATGAGGCGTGCCGCAACGGCGGCCGCAGATCCCGATGACGAGCCCCCGGATATGTGGTCCGCGTTCCATGGGTTGCGGCAATGGCCGAAGTGATCGTTGTGACCGGTGGGGCCGACGCAAAACTCCGCCAGATTGAGCCCGCCGAGATCCACGGCGCCGGCCGTATCGAGACGCTCGATCACCGTGGCGGTCACCTCCGGCCGGAATTCCTCGCGTATCTTCGATCCACAGGTGGACCGGCGTCCCTTGCGGAAGAATACGTCCTTGTGTGCGAGCGGGACCCCGTGAAGCGGCCCCCTGATCCTGCCTTGCGCGATCTCGCGGTCCGCGGCATCCGCCTGCGCCAATGCCGCGTCGGCCTCGACGTGAATGAACGCATTGAGCGCGGGCTGGAGACGCTCGATCGCACCCAGACAGGTTTGCGTCGCCTCCCGCGAGGAGACTTCGCGCCGCTGCAGGAGCGCGCTCAGCTCATGCAGCGGCAGATCCAGCAGGCCGGGCCGCGTTCCGGCGCTTTGCCGCGTGTCAGCCATGGGTCATTGTCCGCGGCAGGAACATCACGATCTCGGGAACGGCGGTCATCAGGATCACCATCACAATCATGAGAATGAAAAACGGCAGCGCGGCTAGCGCAACTTCGACGATGTTGGCGCCGGTCAGGGACTGAACGACGAACAGATTGAACCCCACCGGCGGCGTGATCTGGGACATCTCGATGACGATGACCACGAAGATGCCGAACCACACGAGGTCGATGCCCACCGCCTGCACGGCGGGCACCACCACCGCCATCGTCAGAACGATCATGGAGATGCCATCCAGGAAGCACCCAAGGATGGTATAGAAGACGATGAGGATTGCGATCAGCTCGTAGGGCCCCAGCTTCATCGCGCTGATCCAGGCACCCATCTGCTTCGGCGTACCGAGAAATCCCATCGCAGCCGTCAGGAAAGCCGCTGCGACCAGGATGAACATGATCATGCACGAGGTGTGCGTTGTCGCGGTAAGGCTGTCGATGAAAGTCCGCCGGGTCAGGCCGCCTGTCGCATAGGCGATCGCGAGAGAGCCCCCAACGCCCACCACGGCCGCCTCGGTCGGCGTGGCGATTCCGGCGTAGATCGAGCCGATCACGGCAAAGATGAGCAGCAGAACGGGCACCAGGGAGCGGCCCGCAGCGAAGGTCTCGCGCCACGTGAACCGCTTGTCGTGCGACCGTTGCGCGGCGGGGTGCGCCAGCGACCAGACCATGATGTAGGCGATGAACAGGGCCATCAGCACCAGGCCGGGAATGACGCCGGCAACGAACAGACGGGCGATCGAGACCTCGGCGGTTACCCCGTAGACGATCATGACGATGGACGGCGGAATGAGCATCCCGAGCGATCCGCTCGCCGCGAGACTCCCGAGCGAGAGGCGGCGGTTATAGCCGCGCGTCTCGAGCTCGGAGAGCGTCATGCGTCCGATCGTGGCGGCGGTCGCTGCAGACGAGCCGCAGACGGCGGCGAAGATGCCGCAGGCAAGAACGTTGACGTGAACGTGCCGGCCCGGCAGGCGGATCAGCCACGGCTCGAGTCCCTTGAACATGTCAGCCGCAAGCCGCGTTCGAAAGAGAATCTCGCCCATCCAAATGAAAAGCGGCAGGGCGGTCAGCGGCCAACTCGCCACCATGCTCCATACCGTGGTCGGCAGGACCTTCAGCACGGGCGCAGAGGAGAACAGCGCGAAGGCGAGCCAAGCTACCCCGAGCAGCGAGAAGGCGACCCACACCCCGCCCGCAAGCAGCACAAGCATGACCACGACGAGCAGTACACCGGCCAATGCCTGGTCCATCAAGCTGGCTCCCTTCGGCGGTTCACGATCCCGCTCGGATCAATGCGCGGCGCCGCTGTGCAGCCGGCCGCCCTTGGCGACGCGGAAGATCTCGTCCAGGAACGCAATCGCGAGCACGGCAAGCCCCGCTGGCAGGACCAGCCTGGGAATCCACAGCGGGGTGGCGATCATCCCGTGGCTGACTTCGGCGAAGCGGTAGGAATCCCAGACGAAGTCGATGCAGGACCACGTAAAATACAGCGTCAGCAGCAGACCGAGCGCGAGGCTGAAAACATCACACCACCACGCCGGCTTTGCGCCGAGCTTCTCGATGAGCAACGACACGCGGATGTGCGCGCCGTGCTTGAGGGTGGGCGCAAGCGCCAGGAAAGAGGCTCCCGCAAGACAATAGCCGGCAATATCGTCGACGCCCGGCACATCGGCATTCAGCATCCTGGACGCGATCTGGGTCAGCACGAGGACGGCGACCGCGATAACCAGGAGGGCAGCGGCGGCACCCGCGGTGCCGTAGAGCCCGTCGAGAGCCTTTCTCATGGAGCGCCCCCCGGTGCCCGGCGGCAGGAGGTCGCCCTACCGCCGGGGCTCAAGATTATTTCCCGCGTCGCTTCTCGAACTCGGCGAGCAGCTTGGCGCCATCGGCGCCCGCCTTCGTCTTCCAGTCCTCGAGCATTTTCCTGCCGGCGGCCTGGAACTCCTTCATGAGGGTGGCGGGCGGCGCCACTACGGCGACGCCATTGTCCTTGAGCAGCTTGGTCTTGGTGCTGGTCTCCTCGAGCTCCATGCCCCAGCCCCGCTCCTCGGCTTTCGCGGAAGCTTCGAGAATCGCCTTGCGGTCCTTCGCGTCGAGCTTGGCCCAGATGTTCTTGTTCACGAACGTGATGTTGAGTGGATACCACGCGTTCGCCTCATACGCGAATTTGATGTAATCCCATCCCTTGAGGTCAGCCGTGGTCGCATTCGAAGTGAACATGCCGTCGATGATGCCGGTGAGGAACGCCTGCGGAATGTCCGCGGTCTCGACGCGCACGCCGGTCACGCCGATCAGCTGTGCCAGTCTCGAGGTATTCGGATCCTGCACCCGGAACTTGAGACCCTTGATGTCATCAAAAGAGTTGATCGCCTTGCGCGTGAAGAGCGACTGGCCGGGCCAGATCACGCCGTGCAGCAGCATCATGCCCTGCTTGTCCAGCCGGGCCGCGACATACGGCTTCTGCGCCGTCCAGAGAACGCGGGCGTCCTTGATGTCGCGCGCCAGGAACGGCATCATCCCGAGGCCATGGATCGGGTCTTCGTTGGTCAGGGTACCGAGCAGGACCTCGCCGAGCGCGACCTGACCGGTCTGCACCGCCCGCTTGATTTCCGGCAGCTTGTAGAGCGACGCCGCCGCATGCACCGTGACCTTGACGCGCCCCCCGGTTATTTTCGCGACATCTTCTGCGAAGAGCTTCTGATTGCGGGTCTGGTGGCTGCCCTCCGGGTAAGGCGAAGCCAGGTTCCAGTCGGCGGCGAGGGCCGGCGAGGTCATGGCGGCAAACGCCGCCGCCGCCGCGATTTTCCTGCAAACGAGCGAAGTGGCCTCAATTCCCATTTTGTTGCTCCTGTTCACGTGATGTGCCGTTGCGAGCGGCACCGGCTGCCCGACACCAGGTGAGCGCCTGGATGCCGCGGGATGGCATCGATCATTCGCCCCGCCCCGTCGGCCGGCGCCATCCATGAACGACCGATTCCGCTCGAGCCGAGGGCCGCGTCGCAGGCCGCTTCCGTCCCGATATCAGTCTGATCACAGCGCAATGTCGATGTAACAGTATAGCGCGGGAGCATCGCGTGGCGCCGGCGGGTCTCGACGCGGCGGGAGGCAGCGCGCCTCCACGGAGCGGTTCAAGCGCGTGCAGAGAACTCTCCACCCGAAGCATCGGGGCCCGCACGCACTGCCGCCTGCCATGTCACGCTCGCCGCTGCGCCGCTTACTTTTTCAAGCCGGCCCGCGCCGCGACCTTGCTCCATTTCAAGACGTCGTCTCTGACCTGCTTCGCAAACGCGCGCGATGGCCCGCCTTCGGCTTCAACGCCGTTCGTGAGCATGCGTTGCCGGGTTTCCTTGAGCTCGAGCGTCTTGTTGATGTCGGCGTTGAGCTTCCTGATGATGGCTGGCGGCGTTTTCGCGGGCGCGAACATGCCGAACCAGCCGACGACTTCGAAGCCTTTCATTCCCTGCTCGGTAATGGTCGGCACATCCGGTGCGGCGCCTGAGCGCTTGGCGCTCGTGACACCGAGCGCGCGCAGCCGGTTCGCCCGGACCTGGCCCACAGCGGCCGGCAGCGTCGAAAAATAGAGCTGCACCTGGTTCGCCACGAGCGCCGCGATCGATGGGCCGCCGCCCTTGTAGGGGACATGAACCATGTCGACATTGCCCATCGCCTTGAAAAGCTCGGCCGTAAGATGTCCGAGCGAACCCACGCCTGGCGCAGCATAGTTAAGCGCGCCGGGCTTCGCCTGCGCCAGCTTGATGAGCTCCGGCACCGATTTGGCCGGCACCGAAGGATGCACGACGAGGATCAGGGGGGTCGAGGCCACGTTCGCCACTGGATCGAAATCCCTGACGACGTCGAATGGCAGGTTGGCATGAAGGCTCGGCAGGATCGTGAAGTTTGTGAATATGAGCAGCAGCGTGTAGCCGTCCGCGGGGGCCCGAGCAACAATCTGTGCGCCGAGGAGGCCGCCTGCGCCGCCGCGGTTATCGACCACGACCTGCTTGCCGAGATACTCCGAAAACTTGTCGCTCGTCGCGCGCGCGACGAAATCCGTGCCGCCTCCGGGCGCGGATGCCACCACGAGACGCATCGGACGCTCCGGAAATCCGTCGGCTGCCCCCGCTCCCGCGGCCCACGCCACGTACACCAGCGACATCAACAACAGTTTGGTTTTCATGTTTCCTCCTCCAGGTTGATTAATTTGAAGCATCCGCGCGGACGGCAGACTGTTCATTCCCGTTCGTGAAGCGGGCGACGCGCTCCTCGTCCCAGCCAAGCCACTCCTTGAGGGCTTCCCTCGTATGCTCGCCGAGCCGCGGCGGCGCGGCGGGCTCGAGGTGCGTATCCGGCATGATCCACGGCGGGCCGACGACGCGAATCTTTCCTGAAGCGGAATGGACGACCTCCCGCACCAGACCCCGGTATCTCACCTGCTCGTCGGCAAGCGCATCGATGTAGGAATTGACGACCGCGAACGGCACGCGGTTGGCGGCCAGGATCTGCGCCCACGTGTCCGAGCTACGCCGCGCGAACACCTTTCTCACCAATTCGTCGAGAAACGCGCGGTGCTTGACGCGCCCCGACATCTTCGCGTACTCCGGCGCCTCGAGCAGGTCGAGGCGATCGATCGCCTTGCAGAATGCGGGCCAGTGGTTGTCATTCTGCACAATGATCGCGACGTACTTGCCGTCGGACGCCTTGTAGCTGTTGGCCGGTACGCGCATCGGATTGCCGTTGCCGTGGCGCGCAGGGTTGCGTCCCGCCTGCAGCGCCTCGCCCATGCGCGGCCCGAGCACCGCGAGCATCGCGTCCTGCATGCTGATGTCGATATAGCGGCCGCGGCCGGTCTCGCGTGCGGCGTAGAGCGCGGCGATGACCGTGTAGGCGCCGAACATGCCGGAGATCACGTCGGCAATCGGCGCGCCCACCTGCATCGGCGCCCCGTCGGGTTCGCCAGTGGCGCTCATGATGCCCGAGACCGCCTGGATGATGGGGTCGAGCGCCAGCCGGCTGCGGGCAGGCCCCTGTTGGCCGAATCCCGAGATGGAACAATAGACGAGCTTCGGATTCACCTCGGAGACCTTTTTCCATCCGAGCCCGAGCCGCTCCATCACGCCGGGCGAGAAGTTCTCCACGAGAATATCCGAGCGGACAATCAGCTCGAGCGCGGCCCCGAGGTGCTCCGGATCCTTGAGATTGAGACCCACGCTGCGCTTGGAGCGGTTCGACGCGTAGAAGTAGTCCTCGTCGTGCGCTGCGCGGCCCTTGTAACGGCCGACCCAGCGCAGCTCGTCGCCATGCCGCGGCTCCTCGATCTTGATCACGTCCGCGCCAAGGTCGGCAAGCATCATGCTGCAATACGGCCCCGCGATTACGCGCGTAAGGTCGAACACCCGCACCCCTTCGAGCGGCAGATTTGAGCCCAAGGACCGGGCGGCGCCTTTGCGTTCGGCCTCAGCCATGGGTCAGCGGCCGTTCCACTTCGGCGCGCGCTTCTCGCGGAAGGCGAGCACGCCCTCCTTCGAATCCTCGGTGAGCAGCACGCGATTCGCGACGTCGCGGGCCATGTAGACCCGAGTATCCACCGGCACTTCGAGCCCGCGGCGGCCGGCCTCCTTGATCGCGTGCACCGCGAGCGGTGCGCTCTCCATGATTTCGCGTGCCCAGCGCTCGGCTGCGGGTAGAAGCCGGTCGTGCGGCACCACCTCGTTGGCGAGGCCCAAGCGGTAGGCCTCTTCTGCGTTAATGAACTTGCCGCGCATGAGATAGGCCATGGCAATGTTCCAGGGCACCGCGTGCGGCAGGAACGACGGGCCGCTCACCGACGAGATGCCGCGCTTCACCTGCGGCCAGCCGATGCTAGCGCGCTCTGACATGACCACGATGTCGGCGTTCAGGGCAAACCCGCCGCCCTGCGCGAGGCAGGCGCCATTCAGCGCCACGATGTACGGCTTGAAAGTATTGCGCTGAAAGAGGTAGAGCTCGTCGTTGGACATGACGTCGCCCTTTTCCATTTCCGGCGAAATCTTCTCGAACAGGTCTTTCCCCGAGCAGAACGTGTCTCCGTTCGCGGTGAGGATCGCGATCCAGATGTCCGGGTTGTACCTCACGTCCATGAACGCGCTCTGGATCTCCTTGCGCATGGCGCGGTTGATCGCGTTTTTCTTGTCCGGTCGGTTCAAGGTGATGAACGCGACGTGGTCGCGCACAGCATAGTCGACTGCTTCACCCATCGTTCCTCCTGCGGCTCTGCGAGTTATCTGGCGCGGCAGGGCGCTGCGCTGCCAGACTCCGGATCGTAACGAACGCGGGGATCCCAGAAAAGGAATAGAATGTTATTGCACAATAACGAAGTAGCATACCGAGTCCATGCGCCTGACCCAGTTCACCTACCTCTGCGCCATCGTCGAACACGGATTCAGCGTTTCCCGCGCTGCAGCATTGCTGGGCACCTCGCAGCCTCGGATCAGCAAGCAGCTCCAGGCGCTGGAGCAGAAGCTGGGATTCGAGGTGCTCGCGCGCAAGCGCAACCGGATACTCGGGTTGACCCCGGGCGGCGACGCGGTGCTTGGCGTCGCCAAGCGCATCGCCGCCGAAGCGGGCCAGCTAGGGAGTATCCGCGGCAGCCTGCTCACCCCGAGCACCGGGCAGCTCACCGTCGCCACCACGCACAGCCACGCACGCTACACGCTGCTGCGCGTGATCAAGCGCTTCTGCCAGGAGTATCCGGACGTGACGTTCTCGCTGCGGCACAGCGATCCGGCCGAAATCGCCGAGCTGGTGTCGACGGCCAAGGTGGACCTCGGCTTGAGCGCAGCGCCCAAACTGATGCCGCCCACCGTGGTCTGCATCCCCGCCTACCAGGTGCGGCGCGTCCTGATCACGCCGGCGGGACACCCGCTCACGCGGCGCAAGAAGCTCGACCTCGAGGCGGTCGCGCGCTATCCCCTGGTGGTGTACGACCAGAAGTTCAGCTCGGGCTGGCGGGTGATGGAAGCTTTCGGGCGCGCGGGCATCAAGCCGCGCGTGGTGCTGACGGCAATCGACGCTGAAGTCGTCAAGGCATACGTGGCCGAGGGGCTGGGGATCGCATTCCTGCAGCAGCTCACCTTCGATCCAGCGCGCGACAAGGGGCTCGTGGTACGCAACGTAGACGATCTGTTCGAGCCGTCCGAGGCAATGATCATGCTGCGCCGGAACGGCCACCTGCGCAACTACACCTACCGCTTCATCCAGCTCGTCAAGCCGTCGATCGACCGAATCACCGTGCGCGAAGCGCTGGAGTCGTGACCGGGTGGCCCGCGCTACTTGAACTCTACCTCGGTGCTGGTGGTGACGGCGCAGTAGCGCTTCAGCCCCTCGACCGCGCACGCGTGCTCGCTCTGCGACATCGCGCTGCAGCAGTCCTCGAGGAGCACGATCTCGTAGTCACGATCGTGGCCATCGCGCACGACACCCTGCACCACGCCATTGGTCGAGACGCCCGAGGCGTAAATGCGGCGGATGCCTCGCGCGTCTTCGCGATGACGCCGCGCTCCTTCGCCTGCTGGCCGAACGGCGCCTTGCCGTTGGGCCCGTCCTCGTGAATGAGATCGTTCTCCATGTCAAGAACGAGATAGATCGATGTCGAGTTCATGCACTGCTCCTTGTCGATTGGATCTGCGGTCGTTTCATGAATGGTGTGCGTTGTGCGCCGAATTCCTCGCGAGGCTTGCCGGCACAAGGTCCCGCAATACGAGACTCATGACATTATCTTCAAGGTCGCGCGTGATGAAAACCAACCGCGAGCTTCGGTCGGAGTCCGGCCATGCGGGAAGCGTGACCGGCGGATGAAACAGGTGCTGCACCCCGTGGATCACGACCGGCGCTGCCTCGCCCACGACGTTGAGCAAGCCTTTAACGCGCAGCAGATTTCGCCCATGGCTGTCGATCAGCGCCTGCAGCGCGTCCGCGAAAGCCTGCCACTCGACCGGTTGGGCCCAGCGCAGGCAAAAGGCCCGCACATGATCATCGCGGTGCTCTCCGGCACCGTGGGCGTGGCCGTGCGCGCCCTTTTCCGCGGACACTTCCACGTAGGATTCCGCGCTCAACCAGCGACGGACATCGGCGGATTTGGTCGCAGGGTTGTACAAGCCGGCATCGAGCACATAGGTCGGGTCTATGCGCCCGTGCGGGACGACGTGGATCGGCGCCGTCGGGTTGATGTCCCTCAGGCGCCGATGCAACTGCTGCACCTGGTCGCCGGCGAGATCGGTCTTGGTCAGCAGCAGCCGGTCTGCCACCGCAGCCTGCTTCACGCTTTCCGGCTGGCGGTCGAGCTGATCCATGCCGTGGACCGCGTCGACCGTGACGATAACGCCATCGAGCCGAAAGCGTGCCGCGATGAGCGGATCCTTCATGAGGGTATGCAGGACCGGCGCCGGATCGGCGAGGCCGGTGGTCTCGATCAACATGCGCCGGAACTTCGGAATCCTGCCGCGGGACCGCTTCGCGTACAGATCGCGCAAGGTATTGACCAGGTCGCCGCGCATGGCGCAGCACAGGCACCCCGTGGCAAGGCGCAGCACGTTCTCGTCCACCTCGCGCACCAGGAGGTGATCGATGGCGATCTCGCCGAGCTCGTTGATCAGCACCGCGGCGTCCTTAAGCGCCGGCTGCTGCAGCAGGTGATTGAGCAGCGTGGTTTTCCCGCTGCCGAGAAAGCCGGTGATTACACAGACGGGGATACGGCTTGCCATACGGTCAGCCGCTCAGAACGGCAGGTCCTCGCCCCGCGCCCGGCTGAATGGTCGGGCCGCCGGAAACAGGAACTCGCCGTTTGCATCGTGCCCGCGGCGCGCTCTTCGCCGGGGCAGGTCGCCGCAGAAGCACCCGCCGCCGGGGGCGCCGCACTCCCCGATGTCGGTGGCCCGCGCGCACAGGCATCCGGGCAGGAATCCCGCCGTTTCGACCGCGATGGGCCGTCCGGCGGCGTCCGCCAGCCGCCGCGCATCGATGCAGCGCGCCGGCGCGGCGCCGGGGGCGAGCCAGTCTGGCTGCGCGCACAGGGTGAGCCGCATGCCGTGGCGGCCGGCGACCTGCGCGAGCCGCTTCACGAGATCGCGCGCCTGTCCGGGCTCGGGATCCCTGTGCGCAATCGCTCCGGCGCGCGCGCGCCGGGGCTTGCGGCCGGATCGCGCGAAAGCGAGCGCCGCTTCATCGGTCGCGCCGGCAAGTGCCCGTGCGATGCGCTCGAAATTGGCGAGATGCCAGTTGAGGGGCGTCAACGGCGTGACCAGCAGCGGATCGTAGCGCCAGACGGCGACACGTGGACCGAACTTGCGCGCGAGCCTGACGAGCTGCGCCGCGGCGGATTCGGCGCTCACCGGGGCCGGATCGAGCTCGCGCGGATACCCCGTGATGGCGAATTGCACGGTGAATGCAAATCCCTGCCGGCGAATCCAGTCGAGGACGGGCCAGAATGGCTCCACCGAGCGCGTCCAGAACACGAAGCCCTCGACCGCATCGGGCGTGAGCGGCACGCGCGGGCAGGCGACACCGCCGGCGTGCGCGACGCGGCAGTACCCGGCTTCGAGGCGCCGCATGAACCACGCCCCGTAATGCGCGGGCACGTCGGCGTTGATGCTTGCCGAAACGATCATCGCTCGAGCGGCGCGGAAGCGGCTATCAGCCCCGCGAACATGCGGGCCCGTTCAATATCGGCTCGGCAATCTTGCGCGCGAGCAGGCGCCCGTCGCGGGGATCGCCGAGGAAGCGCGGGCCTTCGACCACCGGCTTGCCGCGCAGCAGCGTGATCTGCGGCCAAGCCGCCACCGCGTATCCCTCCCACGGGCTGTAGTCGGCTTCGTGCAGATCGTCCTTGCTCAGCTTGCGCCGCAGCCCGGGGTCGAGAACGACGATGTCGGCGTCCGCGCCGGGCGCGATGACGCCCTTGCGCGGGTAGAGGCCGAAGATCCGGGCGGCGTTGGCCGAGACGAGGTCGACGAACAGCTCGACCGGCCAGCCGCGATTCACCACGGTCTCCGTGTACATCACCGGAAGGCGCGGCTCGACGCCGGCATTTCCGCCCACCGTGTTGTCGATGCGGTCGCCCGAGACCTTTATCGCGAGCGGCGTGCAGATCCCGTCGGTGGCGATGGCGCTGATCGCGCCGGTCTGCATCCCCTGCCACAGCGCCTTGTGGTCGCTCTTGGTCTTGAGCGACGGGTAGGTATGGTAGATCTGCCCGTTGGGCCGCCGGTAGTCGTCGCTGGTGAACAGGGCATAGTGATGCAGCGTCTCGCCATAGATCGGAAAGCCGCGCGCGCGCGACTCGGCGATCGCATCGACGCCGGAGCGCGCGCTGGTATGCATCAGGTAGAGCGCCGCGCGCTCCACGTTCTCGGCCAGGCGGATGATGCGCCGGTACGAAAGGTCCTCGGAGAGGTTCGAATGCACCTCGGACATGTGCTGGAATCCGACGCGCCCCTGGCGGAACATCTTCTCGTACATATGCATCACCAAGTCGTTGTCCTCGGCGTGGATGCAGGCGATGCCGTCGTTCTTGCCCAGCACCTGCAGCACCTCCCAGATGTCGCCGTAGTCCAGCTTCCAGTTGCTGCGCTCCGGGCGCACTTCCGTGGTGAAGATCTTGATGCTGGGAAAGCCCGCCTGGATCACCTCCGGTATCTGCTCGATGATCTCGGGGGGGATCTTGCCGGTCAGCAGCACGTGGAGGCCGTAGTCACAGTGGCACTGGCCGCGCCAGCAGTCGGCATCCCGCTTCTCCAGCGTGTGCTGCAAGCTCTCCCCCCGCTCCCAGACCGCGAAGTCGATCATCGTGGTGGTGCCGCCGAAGAGGGCCGCGCGGCTCACGTCGTGCGGCGGCGCGCTGGTGGTCCCCATCGGCTGGGGAAACTTGCAGTGGATGTGCGGGTCGATGCCGCCGGGGATGACGACCTTGCCGCGGGCGTCGATCACGCGCCCCGCGTCGCGTTCGTCGAAGGTGCCCGGGGCTGCGACGACGGCGATCTTTCCGTTCTTGATCGCCACCTCCCATGCGCCAACGCCGTGCAGCGTGGCGACCCGGTCGCCGCGAATCAGGATATCCATCAAGGCCTTCTCCTACGATGGGTGCGAGCCGCGGACGTGCCAGCGGCACCGCGGTTCGCGACAACAATGATCGCGGGCCAGGCTGCGCGCGCAACCCGGCCCGCGTTGACTCGCGGCTACTTGAGCCGCACCAGGTCCGCGCGCACCGCCTTCAACGGCGCGGGGTCTATCCAGTCCTCCGCCTTCGGGCGCGTCTTGATCCGCTGCAGGCCGTACAGAAAACCGGAAAGCCCGTTGAGATCGGCCACCATTTCCTTGTCGAGCATCAGCGTGTAGCGGTTCACGTTCATGATGTCGGCCATGTCCGCGTGGTCGAGATTGAGCGCCTTGGCAAGTATGGCGATGGTCTCCTTCCGGTTCTTGTCCATGAAATCCATCGTTTTGACGAGCGCCGTCAGCACCGCACGCACCGCAGGGCCCTGCTCGCGGATATAGGTCTCGGAGGCGAACAGGACCGAATGATCGCCGTAGACGCGCTTGGCTACCGGCTTCGGCCCGAGGAAGGAATGCGTGGCGCTCACCAGCACTTTGCCGCCGCCGGTCTTGCGCGCACGGGTGCTGTGCGGCTCCCACAAGGCGACGGCATCGACCGCGCCGCGCACGAAGCCCTGGAGCATTTCGGTCGGCCCCATGTTGACGAGCTCGAACTTCGAGATGTCCAGGCCGTAGCCCTTGACGATCGAGTTGAACAGCGCTTCGGACGCCGTGCCCTTCAGCAAACCGATCTTCTTGCCATAGAGTTCCTCCAGGCGCTTCACGTCCTGTTTCACGATCAGTTGCTGTGCGCCGGAAATATCGGAGATGCGCGCCACGATTTTCACCGGAAACGGGCGCGAGCGCAGGTTCGTGGTGGGTGTGGAGCCGGAACTCCCCATGTGTATGCTGCCGCCCACGAAGGCCGCGATGGTATCCCCGCCAGTCGGGAAGTACCGGAGATCGACTTCCAGCCCGGCCTCGCGGAAAAACCCCTTCTCCTGCGCGACGATGAGCGGCGCGCCGAGGTTCGGGTCCTTGCCGGTGCCGATGATCACTTTGGTCTGTGCGAACGAGCCCTGGCTCGCCACGAGCATCGCAAACGCGAGCGCGGCGCCGATTTTGCGGATGGTGCTACCACATGCTGCGGTTGTCTTCATGACTTCCTCCTTGTTTGCAGGCTAGTGACTGATGTGCTTCCACTTCACCAAGCGGCGTTCTGCTTCCAGCAGGCCCTTGTTGAGCAGGAATCCCAGCGCCCCGATGCTGACCATACCGAGAAAAATCTGATCCGTGCGAAAGCTGTAGCGTCCGTCGTTGATCAGGTAGCCGAGGCCCGAGCTGGACGCGATCAGCTCGGCCGCGACCAACACGATGAACGCCATGCCCATGCCCAGCCGGGCGCCCACCACGATCAGGGGATAGGCGGAGCGCAGGATGACGTCGCGGAAGATCTGCAGCCGGGTCGCGCCGAGCGTCTGCGCCGCGCGGATGTGCGTGCGGTCGACGTCCCGGAAGCCGGCGATCGTATTGAGCAGGATGGGGAAGAATGCGCCGTAGGCGATGATCAGCACCTTGGAAAGCTCGTCGATGCCGAACCACAGGATCGCCAGCGGGATCATCGCGATGGGCGGCACCGGGCGCAGCAGCTCGACGATGGGCTCGATCAGCCCGCGTGCGACCTGCGAGCTGCCCATCAGCATGCCGACGGGCACCGCGACCGACAGCGCCAGGAAGAAGCCCTCGATCACGCGCAGCAGGCTGATGCCCGTGTGCTTCGCCAAGGATCCGTCGGCAATCGAGCGCACCATGGCTTCCGCGACTTCGGGCGGCGGCGGCAGCAGTACCTTGCCGACCAGTCCTGATGCGGTGAGCAGCCACCACACCACGACGCAGGCCGCGATCGAGACCACGGCCAGCGCGTTGAGCTGCAGCTTGCTTAATTGGACGCCGCCCAGGGCATCGCGGCGTGTCTGCGGGGGCTGTTCCATCGGGAGCCTCCGGCTAGTCAAGGGTCTCGTGCGAAAGCACTTCTCTCAGCAGATCGTCCACCTGGCGAAACAAGGCAAAGAACGAATCCGAAGTGCGGCGGCGCGGCCGCGGCAGCGGATTCGCCACGACGTCCTTTATGCGGCCCGGCCGGGTCGTCATCACCACGATGCGGTCTGCCAGGTAGACCGCTTCGGCGATGCTGTGGGTAACGAACACGTAGGTGCGGCGCTCCGCGCCCCAGATTTTCACCAGCTCGTCCTGCAGCGTCTCCCGGGTAAGCGCGTCGAGCGCCCCGAACGGCTCATCCATGAGCAGGATGGACGGCTGATTGGCCAGCGCACGCGCAATCGCGACGCGCTGGCGCATGCCGCCCGAGAGCTGGTCGGGATAGCGGTCGGCGAAGTCGCCGAGCTGCACCAGCTCCAGATAGTGCCCCGACACGGCGCGCAGCGCCTCGCCGCTGACGCCCTTCAGGCGCGGGCCATACTCGACGTTCTGCTTGACCGTAAACCAGGGGAACAGGCCGTACTCCTGGAACACCATGCCGCGGTCCGCGCCGGGTCCCTTCACCGGCTTGCCATGAACAGCAATTGCCCCGCCCGACGGGTACAGGAAGCCGGCGATCGCGTTGAGCACCGTGGTCTTGCCGCACCCCGACGGCCCGAGCAGGCAGATGAATTCGCCGTCGTCGACGTCCAGAGCCACGTTCTCCACGGCAACGAAGCTGCCGTACTGAACCGACAGGTCGCGAATATGGATTTTGGCGTCAGTGTCAGTTACGGTGCGCTGCGGCATGAGCAGTGTATCCTCGACCGGAAGCGTTCGCTTGGTTCGCAGGGCGTGGCGATCGAAACACCTTGCATCCTATAACACATTGGACCCGGACATGGCCTTGAGTCCGCCGCTATGGAGCGGCAACCGGCGGCAGATCGAGGCGCCTCACGGGACCGTGATCTTGATCGCGTGCTTGGCGAGCTTCCTGTCGTCGAGCTCTACGCCGAGGCCGACGCCGGATGGCAGGTGGACGACGCCGTCCTTGAATTCGATCGGCTCCTTGACGATATCGTCGGCGAAGCGCTCGAGCGGCGAGCCGTATCCCACCGAATCGATGATCTCCGGGGTCGACGCCCAAAAATGGGCCATCGCTGCGGTTCCCACGCCCGCCGGGTGCTCGGAACCCATGTTGCACGACAGCCCGGCGGCATCGGCCACGGCGGCGATGCGCTTCGCCTGCAGGAACCCGCCGCATTTCGCGACCTTGATCGTGAACGCATCGGCGGCCTGGTAGCGCACGAAATTCATCGCCTCCGCCGGGCACAACACACTCTCGTCGGCCGTCACCGCGCACCGCAGCGCGCGCGCGACCTCGGCCATTCCGGCCAGGTCCCACCACGGGCAGGGCTGCTCGACGTTCTCGATGTCGTATTCCTCCATCTTCGAGATCCAGCGCACGGCGACGTCCGCGCGGTAGCCCTGGTTCGCGTCGACCTCGACCGGAAAGCCGTCGCCCACCGCTTTGCGCACCGCCTTGACCCGCTGCAGATCTCCCGCGGGATCGAGCCCGGCCTTGACTGTGATCATCTTGTAGCCGGCCTTGACGAGCCTCTCTGCGGCTTTGGCGACCTCGGCCGGCGCGGCGAGCGGAACGCTGCGCGATACGCCAATGCTCCTCCGTACGACGCCGCCCAGCAGCGCCGCGACGGGCACGCCATAGACCTTGCCCGCGATGTCGTGCAGCGCCATATCCACCGCGGTTTTCGAGTATAGGAACCCGTACTTGTCCATGCTGGCGCGGCGCAGCTTCTGCATGACCGTCTGGATCTCGAGCGGGTTCTCGCCAATCAGCAGAGGAGCGAACAGGTTGGAGATCACGACCGCGATTACCTGGGCGCTCTCTCCGGTGCGGTTGGGCAGCAGGGTCGAGGCCTCACCCAAGCCGATGACGCCTTCGTCGGTATACAGCTTGATGACGACCCTGCGGGCCATCTCGGTCACGCCCGTCGCCTGCTCGTACGGCTTGGCGTACGGCATTCCGATCGGAAAGACCTCCACCTTGGTTATCTTCACTTGCCCTCCTCCTCTTGCAGTGCACGTGGGCCAGCGTAAGCCAGATACGACCGCGCCGGCCGCACGCCAGTTGCCGTCACGGACCGGCCTATTCGACCTTGATGCCGGACGACCTCACCACCTTGCCCCACTTGGCGATCTCGGCCTTGATGTGCGCGGCAAACTCGGCGGGGGTGGTGGTGCGGGCGCTTGCGCCGAGCCGTTGGAGCTGCTGCACGATCTTCGGATCTTTCATCGCCTTCACGATTTCGGCGTTGAGCTTCGAGATGATCTGCGGAGAAACACCGGCTGGGGTCAGAATTCCATACCATTGGGTGACTTCGTGCCCGGGAAGCGTGGCCCCGACAGTCGGGAGCTCCGGCAGGATCTTGGATCGCGAGCTCCCGGTGGTCGCGATAAGGCGCAGCTTGCCCGCCTTTGCATGCGGCACGACCGTCGGCCCGCTGCCGAAGATAAGCGAGGTCTCGCCGCTCAGGATCGAGACGGTGGCGGGGCCGCCGCCCTTATACGGGACGTGCACCATGGTCACCTTGGCCAGCTGCTTGAACAGCTCGCCCGCGAGATGCGGACCGCCAAGGTTGCCGGTCGACGCAAACACGATCTGCCCGGGGCGCGCGCGAGCGAGCGCGATGAGCTCCTTCACCGACTTGACCGGCAGCGACGGATGCACGGCGAGGATGTAGTCGGTCTCCGCGACCAGGCTGACCGGCACGAAATCCTTGACGGCGTCGTACGGCAGTTTCGAGTATGCCGCCGGAATGATGGCATTGGGCGCCACGCTGCCGAGCAGCAGGTGGTAGCCGTCGGCGGGTGCCTGTGACGCGATCTCGGTGCCAATCCGACCGCTCGCCCCGCCTCGATTATCGACGACAACTTGCTGCCCCAGAGCATCGGACAATCCACTGGCGACGATGCGGGCCGTCCCATCCACGCCGCCCCCGGGCGGATACGGCGCGATGAGCCGGATTGGCTTGCTCGGGTACGCCTGGCCGAAGGCCACTGGGCCCGCCGCGAAGGGCAAAGCGATCGCTGCCAGGGCAAACGCGAAACAGGTGCGATAACGCATATTTCCTCCTCGTATCATCTGATTGCTGAAAGGTGCTGCTGTAACATCGGGCGTCGAATCGCGACACATCGATTCGGTTTGCTCGCGATTCAGCGCCGGCGACACGCAGCGCGAGCCTGTGGTTCAGAACGGGATTCCCCCCTCGATCGTGGTGCGATGAACTCGCCGCAGTCATTCTTGACGTTCGACAACAGCAGGACCTCGGGATGATCCGGCAGCAAGTATTGCTTAAGCACATGTATCTCGAGCGGCCCAAAGCGGCGCGAGGCCCACGCCGCGTATTTCGGCACCGGCGGGCCCTCCGCTGCCGACCACTTCTACGCCTGAAATCGTGGTCTCCATCTTCAATGTCCCCCTGTCATTGGCCTGCCGGTCGAGAACGCATGCCGCTCGCCGTCATACCGTCGAACCCTGGTCCACATGAAACTTGCAGTCCGCCGTGTTCACCCACGTCGTGCGCCGCTCGACCGGGACGTCGCCGTAGGTGTACGCCCGCCGCTCGATGCGCAGCACGGGGGCGCCTTTTTTCAGCCCGAGCAGCCGCGCCACGTCCCCGGGCGCCCGATCCGCGCTCAAGTCGGCCACCACGTTGATCACGTTCACGTTGTAGTTCGACTGGTAGAGCGCGTAGAGGGTGAGCTTGCCGTTGCTCACGCCGCCTTTCGACATTCCCGGGAAGAGCCCCGCCGGGACCGTCGCGTCGCTGACGCCGACCGTCCTGCCGTTGAGCGAAAAGGTGCTGCGCAGCCGGAATACGCCATCGCGCTTGCCGTAGCGCGAGAGCTGCAGCGCCTCGCGCTCCACGGGCGTCGGCCGGTCGCGGCGCAGCGACTCGAACTCGCGCAGGGGCATCTCCCGCGTGCCGTCGGCATTCACCAGGTTGAAGAACCGGTAGAGGCG
>Ga0326597_10002830_pt1 | contig 25710 bp, 25 predicted proteins | sample RVTome_12_FD_203789 | JGI IMG/M metagenome (GOLD analysis project Ga0326597, IMG submission 203789) | Soil microbial communities from uranium-contaminated site in the Upper Colorado River Basin, Wyoming, United States - RVT100D185 | ecosystem: Environmental > Terrestrial > Soil > Contaminated >... | reverse complement strand
CGCGTAGACGCCGGCGAGCGGCAGCCCGCCCAGGCTCCCGAAGAGCGGCCGCAGGCCGTACTCGACGGCGAGCGCGTGGTCGGCGACTGCGCCCGTCTGTACGGGAACGCACAGTTTGCCCGCGAGGTGTCCCGGCGGCATCAGGTCGAAGAAGCACTTGAGCAACCCGGTGTACAGCGCGCGATAGGTCGGCGTCGCCGCGACGACGATGCGCGCCTCACCCACCGCCGCGATCGCCTCCGCGACCGCCGCGTCCTCGCGCCGCGCGAGCAACGCCGCCGCGTCCAGCGTCGAGAGATCGATCACCTGCGTGCGGCAGCCGGCGCGCGCGAGCGCGTCGAGCAGCAGCTCGGCGAGGAGCTTGGACTTCGATGGGCTGCGCGGGCTGCCGCAGACGGCGACGGCACTGATATTCCTCACGAAGGCTTCTCACAACCAGCTGCCGATCGCGAGATCACGTCGCTTTATTAGCTCCCCTCTCCCGCTCCGGGAGAGGGGTCGGGGGTGAGGGTCGGTTCAGGCACGGGTCGTCGCTTCGGCCGGGCGCGCGCCCCCCACCGCGCGTGTCGCGGCGGTTCCAAAGTGCGGCATCACATACCTACCGAAGCGCTGCGCCTCCTCGAGGTGCGGGTAGCCGGAGAAGATGAACGTGTCGATGCCCGCGTCGACGTACTCCTGGATGCGCGCCGCGACCTGCTCGCCGGAGCCGACGAGCGCGGTGCCGACGCCGACGCGCGCCTTGCCGATGCCCGCCCACAGGTTCGGCCCGATGACCAGCTCCTCGCTGCCGTCCGCCTTGCGCATGCCCTGCTGGCGGCGCTCGCCCTCGGAGTCGGTGCGGCTGAGCACCTTGCTCATCGACTCCTGGAACTGCTCCGGGATGTTCGCGATGAGCGCGCCGGCCGCCGCCCACGCCTCGTCCTCCGTCTCGCGCGAGATGACGTGGATACGCAGGCCGAAGCTCAGCGTGCGTCCGACGTCCGCCGCGCGCCGCCGCATGTCGGCGATGCGCTCGCGCACCATCTCGAGCGGCTCGCCCCAGAGGAGGTAGACGTCGGCCTCCTCCGCGCCGACCTTGCGCGCCGCCTCCGACGCGCCGCCGAAGTAGAACGGCGGGTACGGCTGCTGGTACGGCCTCGGCTGGACGCTGGCGTTCTCGACCTTGTAGTACGCGCCCTCGTGGCTCCAGCGCTTCGGCTCGGTCCACGCGCGCCGGACGACCTGCATGAACTCCTGCGTGCGCGCGTAGCGCTCGTCGTGCTCCATGAAGTCGCCGTCGGCGGCCAGCTCCGCAGGGTAGCCGCCCGTCACGACGTTGATCAGCACGCGGCCCTTGGTGAGCTGGTCCAGCGTGTTGCTCATCTTCGCGGCGAGCGTCGGCGCGACGAAGCCGGGGCGCATCGCGACGAGGAACTTCAGCCGCTCGGTACGTCCGGCGACGACCGCCGCCGCCATCCAGGCGTCCTGGCAGGCCGAGCCGACGGGCACCAGCGCGAACGCGAAGCCGGCGTCCTCGGCCGCCTTCGCGACGTCGACCAGGTAGTCGAGCGTGGCGGGGCGCGTCGGCGGGCCGATCGCCTCCGCATCGCCCATCGTGGGCAGGAACCACCCGAACTCGACGTTCATCGCGGACGCACCGTATCGCACAGGCCGTCGGGCCGTCAACGGGCGGGCATTCGTATGGCGCGTGCCCGGGGGTGCGGGGGGGTGTGGAACCCCCTGCCGGGGGTCTGGGGGTGCCTGCCCTCGAGCGAAGCGAAGGGTACCCCAGATCTTACAACCTCACTGGGCGGGCGGGTGGGAAGCGAGACGTTTGCCAACGCCGTCTCGCGGGAGCCCTGTAAGGGCTCCCCTACGCGCGCCGATTGGCGGTAGTAGGTCCAGTGTGCGACAACAAGTGCCAGAAGTGCGGCTACTCGGCTCCTCGAAACTCCGAGGGGTGGTACAACGCGCCGAGCAACGCTGACGACAACGAGACGGTGGCTCGTATCGTCAAAGAGGCGACTGACGAGCAACGCTAGGGCTTTGGGTAGAAGAGCCCGATGATGATCCAATTGTGGGGATGAGCCGCGACCGTTCCCACGTAGAACCGAGTATCGCGCTCGTGGATCATCTGGTGCTCGAACTTCTGACGAAACTTCTGCTGCCATCCTGATGGCCCTTGTGTCCTTGGCACTCCGCATCGTCGCAGACGAACTCATACAAAAAGCGAAAAGGAAGCTTCTTCAGCTCAATGACGGGACGCTGATTGAACAGGTTGGGCTGCTGAAGCTTTTGCTTCTCTTCTGGTGTCCAGTCTTCGTCGTCTGGTTCTATTACAAGCCGCCCGATCTCTCTAGGCTTGAAGATGCCGAGCGTTGGGTGACCGCACTCGTCTCGTTGCCGCTTGAGCGCGCACAGCGACGGTGCTGCGAGCGGTAGGACGATCTCCTTGCGGGCTTGCCATTTGTCCTTGTATGGAACCTTTGAGGCAACATGAATCGAATCGAGATCTACCGTGTAGCTTTCGGGGCGTGGGGTCGCTAGCCTTCGCAACGCGCACTGTCACCCAATCATACTTGTGAAACTTCTGCTCCGGCTCCAATTGGCGATAGTTGATCGGGAACAAACGTATCCACTCACCATCCTCTGTGATGCCAGCGGTGCACGACGTTTCAGCACCCTTGGCTGCCGGCGTCGGATAGGTTCGGACAGCTATTAGAACTCGCTTTTCTTGCCATCTGGTGCCAAACACTCGACCCCCTTCTCCTACAAGTCGAAGCCGCGCAGTCCTTGATCTTCTAGCGCCTGAAATAGCAGGTGTCGGTGGCAAGCTCTGGGATCGATCTCGACGCACATGAGAGCCATCGGGTGATCGGCAATGTTCAAAAAGAAATGCAGATTAGGTCCTACATACTCGCCAACAACATTCGCGTCGTACCACTCCCAGATGAGTTCCCGCGTTCCGCGCTCAGCGGCCATCGTCCTAATGGCCTTTGGTACGCCGAGTTCTGGTAGGTGTATGTAGCTCAGGCCACGGCCTTCGACAATGCGACGAAGGTTAGACTTGCTGAAATCGGGCTTGTACATACTGACGGGGGAGAAGCGAATATCTACGACCGTAGCAACGCCAGCGGACTTGAGTAGGTTTAAGACTTCCTCTGTGGGTCTGCCGGTGTACCCGAACGTATAGAAATCGGCGTCCTCGATAGAGCGTCCATCATTCCAAATTGCTCTGCCATCGAGCTGCACTCGGACCGGATCAGAGGGGAGTTGATATGACACGTCAGGCCTTCTTACTCTTCGTCTGTAGGCTCCAGCGGATAATGCCCTGCTTCTCTCTGTTTCGTTGTAAGCCTATGTCGGCCTCTAGTCGTCTCACCCATTTGTTGTTCGGGAACATTTGAGGAAGGCTCGTAGCTGTCCGAACCTCCGTCCAGGTCATGCCATTATCGGCAGTTAAGAGTGCATCTCGAATCTTGTCGCGGAAATCCTCGTAGGGCATGGCACTCCTCCTTGCCTTGTTCCAATACGGACTCTTGCACTTCGGACAAATCGTTGGTTCTCGCTCCGGATCACGGGGTATCCACTCATGCCCACAGCGCTCGCATCGGAAGCCCATGACCGTGATCGGTACCCTTGGCAATTTCAGCCTCCTTACGAGATAAGGTATAACCTGGCTGGGCATACATATCAAGGTACATAGTGGCATTATATACTGAGCTAAGTGATACTGATGGAGGTAAGCCAGCCATCCGCTGGAGCGTCGAGCCCAAGTCATCAGAGCCCTGGTCGAAGGCTACGTGCCGGATGACCGGAGCGGCCAAGGGCACCGGCTCAAACTCCCAGCGGACGTGGGCGACGCCTGCGCCGACCACGATGAGAACGTGCGCGGCCTCACGTCCGCGCGCCCCCGATTGGCGGCCTTCCGCTCGCCTGCTATACTGTCCCCCACCCCCGACAGCTTCGGGCAGAAGGGAGCGCGCGCATGCCAGAGCCAGCCATCTACTTCCAGCGCCGGCACATGCCCCTCTCCGAGGCGAAGCTGCCCGTCATGACCCACGCCTTCCTCTACGGCACCGCCTGCTTCGAGGGCATCCGGGGCAACTGGAACCAGGACGACGGCCACATCTACCTCTTCCGCCTGCGCGAGCACTACCAGCGCCTGCGCATGAGCTGCCGCATCCTCTACATCGGCCTGCCCTACACGGACGACGAGCTGTGCGACATCACGAAGGAGGTCGTCGGCAAGGCGGGCTACAGCGAGGACGTCTACATCCGGCCCATCGCCTACAAGAGCGCGGAGGTCATCGGCCCCCGCATGCACGACGTCGACGACGACTTCCTCGTCTTCGCGATGCCGTTCGGCAACTACCTGGACCCGGACGCCGGTATCCGCTGCATGAGCTCGACCTGGCGGCGCGTGGACGACCTGGGCATCCCGGCGCGGGCGAAGGTGAACGGCCTCTACATCAACTCCGCCCTGGCCAAGACCGAGGCGCAGCAGAACGGCTTCGACGAGGCGATCATGCTCGACGACCGGGGCCACGTCTCGGAGGGCAGCGGCGAGAACATCTTCATCGTGCGTAAGGGCAAGCTGGTGACGCCCTCGCCGTCGGACAACATCCTGGAGGGCATCACGCGCGACAGCGTCATCACGCTCGCGCGCGACGAGCTGGGCATCGAGACCATCGAGCGCTCGATCGACCGGAGCGAGCTGTACGTGGCGGACGAGTGCTTCATGACCGGCACGGCGGCGCATGTGACCGCGGTGACGGAGGTCGACCGGCGCGCGATCGGCGGCGGTGGCACCGGGCCGGTAACGCGCCGCCTCCAGCAGCTCTACTTCGACGCGATGCGCGGCAAGAACCCGAAGTACGCGTCGTGGGTGACAGCGGTGCGGCCGCAGACGGCGACGGCCGGCCGCGAAGGGGTTACCGCCTGACGTGACGTCGGCACTGCACCCGGCACGGACGCTGGGCACGCTGGTGGGCGCCGCGCTCACGGCGTGGTGCTTCATCTTCGCCGGCGTGATGCTCTGGCGCGGCCTTTCGGAGCCCGTGGACCTGCCGACGATCGGGCCGTACCTGGCGGCCGCCTTGTTCTTCGCGCTGGGCTGCCTGTTCGCGTACTGGACCTATAGCTGCTTCACGCTGCGCTACTACCTGGACCGGAACGGCCTGACGATCCACTGGGGCGACATCCGCCAGCTAATCCCGATGGACCGCATCGAGCGGCTGGTGCCGGGGCGGGAGCTGCCGGCGCCCAAAGTAAGCGGCGTGAGCTGGCTGGGTCACCACGCCGGCCACGGTCGCGTGGAGGGGCTGGGCGACGTCATCTTCTACGCGACGCATCGCACGCACGAAGAGCTGCTCTACGTCGTGACGGCGACGCAGACGTACGCCATCTCCGTGCCGGACGAGGCACGCTTCGCGGAGGAGCTGCAGGGCCACCAGCGGCTGGGCCAGGTCGTCTCGCTGCCGCAGGTGACGGAGCGGACGGCGATCGCGGCGCAGCCGTTCTGGCACGATACGACCGCGCAGCTGCTCGCCCTCGGCTCGATCGGGGCGTTCGCGGTGCTGCTGGGCTACGTCTTCCACCAGTACCCCGGGCTGCCGGAGAGCATCCCGTACGCGTTCCCGTCGCTGGGCGGGGTGACGCGCGTCGACGACAAGAGCGAGCTGCTGGCGATCCCGGTGACGGGCATCGGGCTGCTGGCGACGAACCTTGTGCTGGGGTACTTCCTGCACGCGTGGGAGCGCGGCGTCGGCTATCTGCTGTTCCTGGCGGGCATCGGCGCGCAGGCGATCCTGCTCGCGGCGACGATCATCACGCTGCACCAGTAGCGCTGGCCTGTAGCGGCGACCTTCAGGTCGCCACGTCGGCGCGTATCGCACACCCACCGTGCCACAGGTTCGACACCGTCCCCCTATGCCCCAGCCTTTGGGCTGGGGGCGATGTTCCTCGCTACACTAGGACCGTGAGCAACACCTACGACGCCATCGTCGTCGGAGCCGGGCCGGCAGGGAGCACGGCGGCGCGCCTGCTGGCGGAGCGTGGCGCGCGCGTGCTGCTGCTCGACCGGGCGCGCTTCCCGCGCGACAAGCCGTGCGGCGGCGGCGTGACGCTCGGCGCTGCGCGCGAGGCGGGCATCGACCTGTCGCCGGTCGTGGAGCGGACGGTGCACGAGGTATACGTCAGTCTGCGGTTGGGGAAGCCGTTCCACCGCTCGGCGGAGGAGCCGCTGGCCTACATGACGCAGCGTTGCCGGCTGGACGCCTATCTGGCGGAGGAGGCGGCTGCCGCGGGCGCGGACTTCCGCGACGGACTAGCCGTGCGCGAGATCGAGCTGTCGGAGGGCGGCGTGCTCGTGCGCGCGAACGGCGACGCCTACTCGGCGCGGGCGCTGATCGGCGCGGACGGCGCGAACGGCGCCGTCGGGCGCGCGACCGGACTGGCCCCGACCGACGCGGCGGTCGCGCTGGAAGGCAACATCGCGTTCGAGAACGGATCGATGGGGCGCTGGGCGCGCGCGATCGCGCTCGACCTGGGCGGGACGCCGGGCGGCTACGGCTGGCTCTTCCCCAAGGGCGACCACGTGAACGTGGGCGTGGGCGGCTGGCGGCGCATCGGGCCGTCGCTGCGCGAGCGGCTATCGAAGCTGTGCGGGGCGCTCGGGCTGGAGGAAGCGCGACTGACGGGGCTGCGCGGCTACCACCTGCCGATGCGCGCGCCCGGGGCGCCGGTCGTGCGGGGGCCGGCGCTGCTGGCGGGCGACGCGGCGGGGCTGGTCGACCCGCTCTCGGGCGAGGGGATCCAGCACGCCTTCGCGAGCGGGCGGCTGGCGGCGGAAGCCGTCGGGGACTACCTGTCGGGTACAGCGCCGGACCTGTCGGGCTACCAGCGCGCGGTCGAGCGGGAGATCGAGGCGAACCTGCGGGTGTCGATCAAGCTCCAGGCGATCTTCCAGCGCTGGCCACGCCCGTGCGTCGCCGTGATGCGGCGGAGCGACCGGTTCTGGACGGGCCTCTGCGCGCTGGTGCGAGGCGAGCTGGGCTACGCGGAGTTCCGGCGGCGGTTGGGGCCGCTGCGCTGGCTGCTCGATGGGGCAGCTCTGCCGGGGCCTCCCCGATAGACCGAGGGGCCAATCCCTGTATTGACAAGAATTATGGAGGACGGTAGACTGTCCCTCACAATGAGCGCGAGCCAGACCCGTACGCTCGTTCCGGCCGAGGCCCGCCAGGGCCTGGGCATCGTCGTAGTCGTACTCGGCCTGCTGCTGCTTAGCAGTGCTGCGTGAGGTCCTCGGCTCGAGAAGATAATCAAACCCAAGCAACCGACACCGAGGACCGGCCCCGAAGCATTCGGGGCCGGAGCCGTTCCTGGGGGATGAAGGAGACCAAGCGATGAAGATGACCGGAGCCCAGATCGTGATGGAGTGTCTGGCCCGCGAGGGGGTAGAGCACATCTTCGGCTACCCGGGCGGGGCCAATCTGCCGCTCTACGACACGCTCCCGCAGTACCCCCAGGTCCGCCACATCCTGGTCCGGCACGAGCAGGCGGCGGCGCACGCGGCGGACGCCTACGCGCGCGTGACGGGCAAGGCGGGCGTCTGCTTCGCGACGTCGGGGCCGGGGGCGACGAACCTGGTGACCGGCATCGCGAACGCGTGGATGGACTCGGTGCCGCTGGTGTGCATCACGGGCGCGGTCGCCACCTGGCTGATCGGGCGGGACGGCTTCCAGGAGGCGGACATCACCGGCATCACCGTCCCGATCACGAAGCAGAACTACCTGGTGCTGGACGTGAACGACATCGCGTACACGATGCGGGAGGCGTTCCACATCGCGACGACGGGGCGGCCGGGGCCGGTGCTGGTCGACATCCCGCGCGACATCCAGCAGGAGTCGGCGGAGTTCCACTGGCCGGAGAAGATCGAGTTGCTCAACTACCGGCCGGTGACAAAGGGCCACCCATCGCAGATCAAGAAGGCAGCGCAGCTCATCGATGAGGCGGAGCGGCCGCTGATCCTGGCCGGGCACGGCGTGGTCATCTCGCACGCGTACGACGAGCTGCGCGAGCTGGCGGAGCGCGCCCACATCCCGGTGATCTGCACGCTGCTCGGTCTGGGCGGGTTCCCGGGTTCGCACGAGCTGTTCATGGGCATGCCGGGCATGCACGGCATGTACTGGAACAACATCGCGATCGGCGAGGCAGACCTGATCATGGGCATCGGAATGCGCTTCGACGACCGCGTGACGGGGCGGCTGAAGGACTTCGCGCCGCACGCGAAGATCATCCACATCGATGTCGATCCGGCGGAGATCGGGAAGAACGTGAAGACGGCGGTGCCGATCGTCGGCGATGTGAAGCACGTGCTGCAGGCGATGAACCCGCTGGTCCAGCCGGCGCGGCACGACGCGTGGTATCAACGGATCATGCAGCTCCGGCAGGAGCACCCATCGATTACGATCCCCAAGGTCGACAAGGTGCTGCCGCAGTACGTGATCAAGAAAGTCTACGAGATGTCGCCGCCGGACACCTACTACGTGACCGGCGTGGGGCAGCACCAGATGTGGGCGGCGCAGTTCTACTGGGGCGACAACCCGGCGGGCTTCGTGACGTCGGGCGGGCTGGGCACGATGGGCTTCGAGGTGCCAGCCGCGATGGGCGTCCAGTTCGCCAAGCCGAAGCACACCGTGTGGTCGTTCTGCGGCGATGGCGGCTTCCAGATGAACGTTCAGGAGCTGGCGACGATCGTCGAGCACGAGTTGCCGATCAAGTTCGCGATCATCAACAACGGTCACCTGGGCATGGTGCGCCAGTGGCAGCACCTGTACTACGCCGACAATCTCCAGTCGGTGCGGCTCTTCCAGCCGGACTACGTGAAGCTGGCCGAGGCGTACGGCATGGCCGGCATGCGCGTCACCGACAAGCTGGAGGTCGAATCCGCGATCGAGAAGGCGCTGCGCCATCCCGGGCCGGTGCTGATCGACTTCGAGGTGGAGCAGCACGAGGACACGTTCCCGGCGATGCCGCCGGGCGCGGCGCTCTCGGAGACGGTCGACCTGCCGCGCTTCGACGCGGAGCCGGAGTTCGAGCACGAGAAGGTGAGGTCGCGATGAGCAAGCACACGATCGTCGCATTGGTGCAGAACCGTCCCGGTGTCCTGAACCGGATCGCCAGCAAGTGGCGCCAGCGCGGCTTCAACATCGAGAGCCTCACCGTCGGTCACAGCGAGGTGGCGGGCCTCTCGCGGATGACCTTCACGGTCGACGGCACGACGACGGACGTCGATCAGGTGACCAAACAGATGTACAAGATCATCGAGGTGGTGAAGATCGCCGACCTGACGGAGCACAACATCGTCTACCGCGAGCTGGCGCTGGTGAAGGTGTCGGCGACGGCGCAGCAGCGCAGCGCGATCATCGAGATCGTCGATATCTTTCGCGCCAAGATCCTGGACGTCGCGGCGGACTCGGTGATCATCGAGGTGACGGGGACGGAGGACAAGATCGACGCGATCTTCGAGCTGTTCCGTCCGTACGGGATCAAGGAGCTGGTGCGGACGGGGCGCGTGGCGATGGCGCGCGGCGGCGGCACGCCGACGTCGGTCGACGGCAGCAAGGTTGAGCAGCACCGGTACCGCCCGGCGGGCGAGGGCAAGGCGAAGGTAGGGAGCTTGATCTAGGGATACGCACGCCGGGTCAGGCAGAACGCCTGGCCCGCTTGTTGGGTGAGGCGAGATGACGGAGGGAGACGCATGACTGAGATCTACTACGACAAGGACGCGGACCTGTCGCTGATCAAGGACAAAACGATCGGCGTGATCGGCTTCGGGAGCCAGGGACACGCGCACGCGCTGAACCTGAAGGACAGCGGCATGAACGTGATCGTCGGGCTCTATCCCGGCTCCAAGAGCTGGGCGAAGGTCGAGGCGGCCGGACTGCGCGTCGGCAACGTCGCGGACGTGGCGCGCGAGGCGGACGTGATCATGATCCTGGCGCCCGACCAGGTCCAGCGCGAGCTGTACGACAACCACATCGAGCAGGGGCTGTCGGCGGGCAAGACGCTGATGTTCGCGCACGGGTTCAACATCCACTTTAACCAGATCCGGCCGCCGGAGGACATCGACGTGAGCATGATCGCGCCGAAGGGACCGGGCCACATGCTGCGCCAGCTCTATACCGAGGGCGTCGGCATGCCGGCGCTGCTCGCGGTGCACCAGAACGCGACGGAGCTGGCGAAACAGGTCGCGCTGGCGTACGCGAAGGGCATCGGCTGCGCGCGGGCGGGCGTGTTGACGACGACGTTCCAGGAGGAGACGGAGACGGACCTCTTCGGCGAGCAGACGGTGCTCTGCGGCGGCGTGACGGCGCTGATCAAGACGGCCTTCGAGACGCTGGTCGAGGCCGGGTACCAGCCCGAGGTGGCATACTTCGAGTGCCTGCACGAGCTGAAGCTGCTGGTCGACTTCATCCACAAGGGCGGCATGGCCTCGATGCGTTACACGATCAGCGACACGGCGGAGTACGGCGACTACACGCGCGGGCCGCGGGTGATCGACGAGCACGTGCGCGAGACCATGCGCCAGATCCTGGGCGAGATCCAGGACGGCACCTTCGCGCGCGAGTGGATCCTGGAGAACCAGGCGGGCCGGCCGAGCTTCCTGGCGATGCGGCGCATGGAGGCGGAGCACCCGATCGAGGCCGTCGGCGAGGAGCTGCGCGGCATGATGAGCTGGCTGAAGCAGGGAGGGAAGGATGCCTAAGGGAAGCAAACGGCTCGTCGACGCGATGAACGAGGCGCTCTCGGAGGAGCTGGCCTCGACCGTCCAGTACCTCTGGCACCACATCCAGGCGCGCGGACTGCACAGCGCCGCGATCGCAGAGCGGTTCAAGTCGATCTCGATGGTGGAGATGAAGCACGCCGAGCGCATCGCGGAGCGGATCGACCTGCTCGGGGGGCGGCCGACGATCGCGTTCGACGCGATCACGCCGGGTGGCCACGGCGACGTCGCGCGGATGCTGCGCGACAACGCGCGCGCGGAGGAGAAGGTCATCGAAGCCTACCGCGAGATGGTGCGGATGGCGCGGGAGGACGACGACCCGGTTTCGCGCGTGATGCTGGAGGAGATCCTGGCCGAGACGGAGGAGCACGCGCACTCGCTGCGCAAGCTGCTGGCCGATGCCGGCGGCGCGAAGCGGGCGCCGGCGCAGCGCAAGAAACGGTCGAAGCTGATCGATGCGCTGAACGTGGGCGTCTCCGACGAGCTGGCGTCGATCGTGCAGTACGAGTGGCACCACGTGATGGGACGGGGCATCGCGTCGCCGGCGATCCTGGAGATGTTCGAGCGCCACGCGATGGACGAGATGCGCCATGCCTACGCCTTCGCGGAGCGCATCGACCTGCTCGGCGGCGACCTGACGGTGGAGATCCACCCGATCAAGGTCGGCGGCGGTCTGGAGAAGATGATCCGCGACGACCTCCGGGGCGAGTACGCCGCCATCGAGATGTACCGAGGGTTCATCACGCTGGCTGAGCAGGAAGACGACCCGGTGACGCGCCGGCTCCTCGAAGAGACGCTGGCGACACAGGAAGGCCACGCGAACGATTGGGAGACCGTGCTGGGGAAGTAGCGATGCGATCCAATCGGATGCAGAAGTTGTTGCTCAACCTGCGCCGGCCCCCTGCTCGAGCGGGCGAGGGGGCCGCGGCGGCCACGAGTAGCTATCGATAGGAGGTTGAGCAAGACATCATGGCAGACAAAGTACTGATCTTCGACACAACGCTGCGCGACGGCGAGCAGTCGCCGGGCGTGGCGCTGACCGCGAGCGACAAGCTGGAGATCGCGCAGCAGCTCGAGAAGCTGGGGGTCGATATCATCGAGGCGGGCTTCCCGCTCACCTCGCAGGGCGACCTGGAAGCGGTAGCCGAGGTGGCGCGCGTCGTGCGCAAGCCGGTGATCGCGGCGCTGGCGCACGCCCACCCGCAGGCGGTCGACGCGGCGTGGCGGGCGCTGGAGGGCGCGGCGCGCCCGCGCATCCACGTCTTCCTCTCGGTGTCGGACATCCACCTGATGCACCAGCTCCACAAGGACCGGGACACCGTGTTGGACATGGCGCGCACACAAGTCGCGCGCGCGAAGGGGTATTGCGAGGACATCGAGTTCAGCCCGATGGACGCCGCGCGCGCGGAGTGGGCCTACGTCTACCAGATGCTGGAGCAGTGCATCGACGCGGGCGCGACCACGGTGAACATCCCGGACACCGTCGGCTACACGGTGCCGGAGGAGTTCGAACGCTTCATCCGGTCGATTCACGAGCACGTCCCGAACATCCACAAGGCCGTTGTCTCCGTGCACTGCCACAACGACCTCGGACTCGCGGTGGCGAACTCGCTGGCGGCGGTGCGCGCGGGGGCGCGACAGGTCGAGGTGTGCGTGAACGGCATCGGCGAGCGCGCCGGCAACGCCGCGCTGGAAGAGGTCGCGATGGCGATCCGGACGCGGCCGGACTTCTTCGGGCTGCAGACGAATATCGTCCCGAAGGAGATCTACCGCACGAGCCGGCTGGTGACCGACCTGACGGGGATGGACGTGCAGCCGAACAAGGCGATCGTGGGCGCGAACGCGTTCCGCCACCAGTCGGGCATCCACCAGGACGGCATCCTCAAGATGCGCGAGACGTACGAGATCATGGACGCGCGCGACCTGGGCTGGCCGACGGGCGGCGCCGAGATCGTGCTGGGCAAGACCTCGGGGCGGCACGGCTTCAAGGCGCGGCTGGAGGCGCTCGGCTACGAGCTGACCGAGGAGGAGCTGAACCGCGCGTTCCTCGGGTTCAAGGAGCTCGCGGACAAGAAGCTGGAGGTGGACGACCGCGACCTGGAGGCGCTGGTCGCCGACAAGATGCGCACCAGCGAGGAGGTCTACCACCTCGACTTCGTGCAGGTGGCGTGCGGCGACCACGCGACGCCGACGGCAACGGTGCGGCTGATCGCGCCCGACGGCGCGGTGCTGGCGGACGCGGCGCTGGGGACGGGGCCGGTCGATGCGGTGTACAAGGCGATCAACCGCATCATCCAGGCGCCGAACGTGCTCACCGAGTTCGCGGTGAAGGCGGTGACGGCGGGCATCGACGCGCAGGGCGAGGTGACGATCCGGATCGAGAGCGACGGGCGGACGTACGTCGGGCGCGGCGCCGACACGGACATCATCGTCGCGTCGGCGAAGGCGTACATGAACGCGCTCAACCGGCTGCTGTTCGTGAACCGCAAGGGCGGCGCGGAGGCGGCGGTCGCGCGGCACGACGCAGAGGTGCGGGCGAACCCGTAGGCGATGAACGGCGCCTCCGCCGCTCCACCCCCGCGCACGCTACAATTGAAGAAGCGAAGACTTCTGAAAGAAGGCCGGCCATGGGCATGACACTCGCGGAGAAGATCCTCGCCGCGCACAGCGGCAAGAAGGAGGTCTCGCCGGGCGATCTGATCAACGTCAAGGTCGACCTGGTGATGGCCAACGACATCACGGCCCCGATCGCGATCGAGCAGTACCGCAAGCTGGGCGTCGACGACGTCTTCGATAAGCAGCGGGTCGTCTTCGTGCCGTCGCACTTCGCGCCGGCGCGGGACATCGCGACGGCGGCGCAGTGCAAGGTGATGCGCGACTTCGCGAAGGAGATGGCCATCGTCTACTACGAGGTCGGCCAGGCGGGCATCGAGCACATCCTGCTGCCCTGGAAGGGCCACGTGGTGCCGGGCGACGTGTACTGCGGCGCCGACTCGCACACGCCGACGGTCGGCGCGCTGGGCGCGTTCGCCTGCGGCATGGGCAGCACCGACATCGCGGTGGCGATGGCGACGGGCGAGATCTGGATGAAGGTGCCGGAGACGATGCGGCTGATCTACCACGGCAAGATGGGCACGTGGACGCGCAGCAAGGACCTGATCCTGCACACCATCGGCCGGATCGGCACGGACGGCGGCACCTATATGGCGATGCAGTTCGAGGGGGAGACGCTCAAGGATATGTCCATGGACGCGCGCTTCACGATGACGAACATGGCGGCGGAGGCGGGCGCGAAGACGGGCATGATGCTCGTCGACCAGGTGACGCTGGAGTACGTGCGTCCGCGGGCACAGCGCGAGTGGACGGTCTACGATCCGGACCCGGACGCGCGCTACGTGGCGACGTACGAGTTCGACGCCTCGAAGATCGAGCCGACGGTGGCGCTGCCGTTCAGCCCCGGCAACACGAAGACGATCTCGGAGGTGGCGAAGGACGACATCAAGATCGACCAGGTGTTCATCGGCTCGTGCACCAACGCCCGCATGGAGGACCTGCGGGAGGCGGCGGCGATCATGCGCGGGCGCAAGGTGGCGCCGTGGGTGCGCTGCATCGTCATCCCGGCGACGCAGGACATCTTCCTGGAGGCGGTGCGCGAGGGGCTGATCGAGGTGTTCACGGAGTCCGGCTGCCAGGTGAGCGGCGCGACCTGCGGGCCCTGCCTGGGCGGGCATTATGGCGTCCTCGGCGAGGGCGAGCGCTGCGTCTCGACCTCGAACCGCAACTTCCCGGGGCGGATGGGCCACCCAAAGGGCGAGGCGTTCCTGGTGAACCCGCCGCTGGCCGCGGCGGCCGCTATCGCGGGGCGGATCGTGCACCCGGAAGAGGTGATCGGAAAGGTGGCGGTGTAGTGGGCTTCGTACTTGCTCCCGTCAAGCTGATCGCGCCGGCCAACGGACGTGAACCCGTCGTCGTGGAGATGCTGGTCGATACCGGGGCCATCTTCACGCTCGTCCCTCGCGCCGTGCTGGAGCAGCTCGGCGTCCGGCCGACGGGCACGCGAACGTTCCAAACGATCGAGGGCAGGCCGATCGAGCGCGAAGTGGGCGTGGTCGAGATTGAAGTGCAGGACCGCCAGCCACCGGGACCGGTGCCGGTCGTCTTCGGGGAGCCCGACGACGGCGCCGTGCTCGGCGTGACGGCGTTGGAGAGCATGGGCCTCAAGGTGAATCCGGCGGCGGGAACGCTGGAGCCAACGGAACTGCTCATGCTGAGCGCCGGCGTGCGAATCGAAGGAGTACGGGCATGAGCAAGGCGCACAAGTTCGGCGCGCATATCGATACGGACCAGATCATCCCGGCGCGCTTCCTGGTGACGACCGACCCGCAGGAGCTGGGCGCGCACTGCATGGAGAACAGCGAGCACCCCGACTTCGCGAAGGAGGTGCAGCCCGGCGACGTGATCGTGGCCGACATCAACTTCGGCTGCGGCTCCTCGCGGGAGCACGCGCCGATCAGCATCCGCGGCTGCGGCGTGAGCGCAGTCGTCGCGAAGAGCTTCGCGCGGATCTTCTTCCGTAATGCGATCAACCTCGGGCTGCCGGTGCTCGAGAGCCCGGAGGCGGTCGACGCGATCAGCGCGGGCGACGAGCTCGACATCGACCTCGCGAGTGGCAAGATCCGCAACCTGACGACGGAGGAGGTCTTCGTCGCGAAGCCGTACGAGCCGTTCATGCTGGAGATCATCAACGCCGGCGGCCTGGTCGAGTACACGAAGCAGAAGCTGGCGGCGAAGCCGGTATAGTCTGCGAGGGATCACATGGTGGAAGAACGGCGAACGAAGCCCAGTTTCGGCAACTCGCTCACCAACTGGCGGGAGTCCGAGCTGCCGTTCCTGCGTAAGCTCGGGATGTCGCTGCGGAACAACTGGACGAAGCTGCGCACGCGACGGAACTGCTGCGGGAACCACGGCCAGCCGGGCTGCTGAGTGTGCGACCTGCCGGAGCCCGGTGCGGGCTCCAACGATGCAGACTCCACGTAGGGAAGTCCCTCTGCCGAAGCAAGCTTCAATGTGCTACCGTATCTGCGATATGACTGACCACTCGCCGTCCGCGGCGAACCGAGTGGAGGTTGCCCCAAGCCCCCGGCCTCAGCGTCGGGGGCGGGTGATCGGCGAGGCCTCCGCGCCGATCACCTAGCTCCGTCCGCCCAGGGGCGGACACCACGCAACGGAGGTCACCCCAGATGCAGCTCGAACTCTACGACACCACCCTGCGCGATGGCGCCCAGATGGAGGGCATCTCGCTGTCGGTGGAGGACAAGCTGAAGATCGCCCGCAAGATCGACGAGCTGGGCGTCCACTACATCGAAGGCGGCTATCCCGGCTCCAACCCGAAGGACGCGGAGTTCTTCGAGCGCGCGAAGACGCTCGGGCTGAAACACGCGCAGCTCGTCGCGTTCGGCAGCACACGCCGCGCCGGTGCGAGCGCGCAGGACGACGTCGCCCTACGCGCGCTGGTCGACGCCGGGACGCCGGCCGTGTGCATTGTCGGCAAGGCGAACGACGTGCACGTGCGAGAGGTGCTGGAGACGACGACCGAGGAGAACCTGGCGATGATCGCCGACTCGGTGCGCTTCCTCAAGAGCGCCGGACGTACGGTGTTCTTCGACGCAGAGCACTTCTTCGACGGCTACGCGTCGGACCCGGCGTACGCGCTGCAGTGCCTGAAGGCGGCGGCCTCGGCGGGCGTCGATTGCGTCGTGCTCTGCGACACGAACGGCGGCACCGTGACGTCGAAGCTGGTCGAGGCGGTCTGCGCCGCGAGCGAGGCGGTCGGCGTGGCGATCGGGATCCACACGCACAACGACGCAAGCCTGGCGGTCGCGAACACGCTGGCGGCGATCGAAGCGGGCGCGACGCACGTGCAGGGCTGCGTGAACGGCTACGGCGAGCGCTGCGGCAACGCGGACCTGCTGAGCATCATCGCGAACCTGAAGCTCAAGGTCGGTCTGGACGTCGTGAGCGATGAGCAGCTCGCGAAGCTGACCGAGATCTCGCACTACGTGAGCGAAGTGGTGAACCTCGTCCCGACGCCGAACCAGCCGTACGTCGGCGCGAGCGCGTTCGCGCACAAGGCCGGCTACCACGCAGACGGCGTGGTGAAGCTGGAGTCGTCGTACCAGCACGTGACGCCGGAAGCGGTCGGCAATCAGCAACGGCTGCTCATCTCGGAGCTGGGCGGCAGCCGCGGGCTGCTGGAGCAGATACGCGAGCTGGGCATCGATGTCGAGCTGAGCCGCGAGGACGCGCGCCGGCTGCTCGAGAAGGTGAAGGAGCAGGAGAGCCGCGGCTATCAGTTCGAGGGCGCGGAAGCGTCGTTCGAGCTGCTGGTGCGGCGGTCGCTGCCCGGCTACCGCGCGCCGTTCGTGCTGGAGGATTTCTGGATCGTGCAGCGCCGCGCGACGCGGCCGGCCGACCACGGGCTGGAGATGCAGGCCGAGGCCATGGTGAAGCTGCGCGTGGGCGAGGAGCTGGTGCAGACGGCGGCGGAAGGCAACGGCCCGGTGAACGCGCTGGACGGCGCGGTACGGAAGGCGCTGGCGGGTGCGTACCCGGACCTGATGGGCGTGAAGCTGATCGACTACAAGGTGCGCATCATCGACAGCGCGGCGGGCACGGGCGCGTCGGTGCGGGTGCTGATCGACTCGACGGACGGCGACGACGTCGCGAGCACGGTCGGGGCGTCCACCGACATCATCGAAGCGTCATGGCTGGCGCTGAACGACGCGCTGGAGTACTGGCTGCAACGGCACGGCGGCGGGCAATGAGCGCGCTCACGCTGGTGCGCCGCCGCTGACCTAACCGCCGTTCTTTGTTCCCTTCGCGTCCTGCGCGAGCGGCAGTGTGACGACGAACTCCGTGCCGCCATCGCGATCGCTGGTCGCCGCGATCGAGCCGCGGTGCGCCTGCACCACCTCATTCGCGATGGCGAGGCCGAGCCCGCCGCCGCCGGCCGTCCCGCGGCTGCGGTGCCGCGCGACCTGGTAGAAGCGCTCGAAGACGCGCGGCAGCTCCTCGGGCGGGATGTAGGAGCCCGTGTTGTGCACGGCGACGCGCACGAGGCCGTTCTGCGCCTCGGCGCGGATGCTCACGGCGCCGCCCTGAGGCGTGTGGCGGACGGCGTTGTCGATCAGGTTGGCGAAGGCCTGCTCCAGGCGGCGCTCGTCGCCGTGGACCGAGGGCAGGGCCGGGACGTCGAAATGCATCTCCGTCGCCGACTCCTTGGCCTGCCACTCGAAGCGCTTGGCGCAGCCGCGCAGCACGTGTTCGAGATCGACCGGCTCGCGCTGGACGACGGCCTGGCCGGACTCGAGGCGCGACAGCTCGATCAGGTCATCGATCAGCTGGCGCATGCGCTGCGTCTCCTCGTTGATGATGCGGCCGGCGTCGCGGTATTCGTCGGGCGAGGTGATCGCGCCCTCCTCGAGGGCCTGCGAGAAGCCCTGGATCGAGGTGAGCGGCGTCTTCAGCTCGTGCGAGACGTTGGCGAGCAAGTCGCGCATCATCTGCTGCGAGCCGCTCACCTCGCGCGCCATGACGTTGAACGCCTGCGCCAGGCGCGCGACCTCGTCCTCGCCGCGGGCGTCGACGCGCTGGTCGTAGTTCCCGCGCGCCATCGCCTGGGCGGCCTGCGTGACCCGGCCGACGCGACCAGAAATCGAACGCGAGATGAGCACGGCGACGGCGGCGGAGGCGGTGAGCGCGATGGCGCCGACGATCAGGAGCTGCGGGAGCAGGTCCTGCCAGGCCGACGTGAGCTCCTCCTCGCCGACGCCGACGAGCGGGCGCAGCTCCGGCAGCGGGATGGTGACCGGCGTCTGCGGACCGGCGAGGACGTCTTCGATCAGGCGGTTGATCTCCTCGGGCGTCAGCGATGAGGCGTCGAGCCCGTAGATTAGCTCCTGCAGCTGGATGAGGCGGTTCGACGAGAGTTCGAGGCTCTCGCGGGCGGGCGCGAAGAGCTTAAGGTCGGCGCCTTCGCTGGAGTAGGTGGCCATGCGGAACTGCGCGCCGCCGCGGCGCGTCACCGAGATGCCGGCGGCGCGGAAGACGTCGACGCTGCGGCCGGTGAGCGCCGACTCGCTGTCGAAGACGACGGTGCCGTTCTCGCGGACGAGGAGCACGCGCACGTCGAAGCTCTGGGCGTAGTCGCTGACGGCCGTGTGAATGGCGGCTTCGTCGACGCCGGCGCGCTCGAGCAGCGCGACGGCGAGGGTGATCGGTTCGGCGAGGCGGCCGACGCGCTCTTCGGCCGCTTCCTGCTGCTGATCGCGCAGCAGGAAGAGCGTGCCCACCGCCGAGAGCGCCAACGAGAGGATGATGACGAAGGCGAAGGCGATGAGCAGCCGGGAGCTAAGGCTCCTGAGCATCCTGGTCCACCACCAGCTTGTATCCAACTCCCCACACGGTCTGGATCTTCACGCGCTGCGCGGCCGAGAGCTTGTCGCGCAGCCAGGCGACGTGGACGTCGATGGTGCGCGTGTCGCCGTAGTAGTCCGTGCCCCAGACCAACTGGAGCAGCCGCTCGCGGTCGAGGACGACGCCGGGATGGCGCATGAACGCGGCCAGCAGGTCGAACTCCTTGGCGCGCAGCGTGACCTGCTTGCCGGCGATGGTGACCTCGCGGCTGGCGGAGTCGAGGCGCAGGCTGTTCGCTTCCAGCACGGGCTGGTCGGGCGACTCGGCGCGGGCGCGGCGGAGGACGGCCTTCACGCGGGCGACGAGCTCGCGCGGGTTGAACGGCTTCGTGACGTAATCGTCGGCGCCGAGCTCGAGGCCGACGATGCGGTCGACGTCGTCGCCGCGGGCGGTGAGGATGATGATGGGGACGTTGCTGGTCTTCCGCAGCTCTTTGGCGACGGAGAGGCCGTCAAGCTCGGGCATCATGATGTCGAGGATGACCAGGTCGGGCCGCAGGGAGCGCGCCTTCTCGAGCGCCTGGGCGCCGTCGTAGGCGGCCTCCACGCGGTAGCCCTCCTTGTCCAGGTACAGGCGGGCGAGCTGGACGATGTTCTTCTCGTCGTCCACGACCAGGATGGTGTTGGGCATACGCGGGCGGTCCTCCCGGGCCTCCGAGGGAGGCCTACTCTACTATAACGCGGCAGGGGCGCCGCAAGTACGCGGGCGTGGACTTTCGAAGCTGAGCGGCGGCTGCTATACTCCGCCTGGCGTTCCACGCGGCTCCTGGCGGGGCTCGACCATCGCCCGAGTGCCCGCCGCCAAGCCGAGCCGAGGAGGGTGGGTCGTGGCGTTTGTCAATCTGCCCAAGTGCCAGAAGTGCAAGGCTGGGGACCTGGTGCCGCTCTCCGACTTCGGCAGTCAGGGGGCGCCGATCCATTTCAAGGCCTGGGCCTGCACGAACCCGGACTGCGGGTTCAACATCAAGATCCGGAACGGCGATCTCTACATCGACGAGCCGATCAGCAGCGGGGCGGCGCACACGCCTCGGTCGGCGCGTTAGCGTCCGATGCCCAGGTAGCGCGGGCCGGCCGCCTCGACAGCGGCGCGGTCGAGCGCGTTGCGGCCGTCCAGCACGGCACGGCAGCCGGCGAACGCGCGCCAGTCGAGCGCGCCGTAGTCGTCGTGGAGGGCCTGCACGATCACGGCGTCGACGCGCGGCGGCGGGAACGCATCGACGGCCGCGAGGCCGAGCGCGCGCACCTCGTCCGCCGAGAACAGCGGGTCGTGTACGAGCGGCCGCGCGCCGCGCGAGCGCAAGGCCTCAACGAGGAGGAACGCGCTGGAGTTGGCGGCCTCCTTCACGTTCGGCCGGTAGGCGAGACCGAGGATGAGCACCGTCGCGCCTCGCAGCGATCCGATCGCCTGCTCCAACCGTTCGACCGCGTAGCCGGCCATCGAGTCGTTGATCGCGCGCGCGGCAGCGGGCAGCGAGAGGCCCGCGTCCTGCGGCAGGAAGTGCGGGTACACCGGCAGGCAGTGGCCGCCGACGCCGACGCCGGGCTGGTGCAGGTGCGCGTACGGCTGGGAGTTCGCGGCATCGATCGCCTCGGTGACGTCGATGCCGAGGGCGTCGGCGTAGCGCGCGAGCTCGCCGGCGAGGGCGATGTTGACGTCGCGGTAGACGCCCTCGGCGAGCTTGATGAACTCCGCCGTCTCGGGATCGCGCACGCGGAGCAGGCACGGCGCGTCGAGCGCGGCGGCGTAGAAGGCCTCGGCGCGCTGCCAGCTCGCGTCGTCGAGCGGGCCGATGATCTTGGGATACGCGCGCAGGTCACGGAAGATGTGCCCCGACTGGACGCGCTCTGGACTGGCGGCGAGGAGCGCATCGTGGCCGGCGAGCGCGCCGCCGGCGCGGCCGCGCGTCGTGCCGACGGGCACCGTGCTCTCCACGAGGACGAGCGTGCCCGGCCGGAGGCCCTGCGCGACGGCGGCGAGGGCGGCGTCCAGATGCGTGAAGTCGGGCTCCTTGTTCGGGGTCAACCCGACCGGGACGATGAGGACGACGGCATCGCTCTCCGCGCTTGCCGCCGCCGTGTCGAGCGTCGCGCGCAGGCGGCCTGCGGCGAGCGCGGCGCGGAGACGGTCGGCGAGGCCTTCCTCTCCATCGATCGGGCAGTCGCCGGCGTTGATCCGCGCGACCTTCGCCGCGTCGACATCGCAGCCGGTCACGTCGAGGCCGCGCGACGCATACTGCACGGCGAGCGGCAGGCCGACCTTGCCGAGACCGACGACGGCGACCTTCACTCCCCTGCCCTCCCGGCGGCGACGAGGACGGGCGCGCCGCGATCGGCGGCGGCGACGAGCGCGTCGGCGACGCGCAGCGCGGCGATGCCGTCGGCGGCGCTGATCGGCGGCGGCTCTTCGCCGCGCACGACGCGGAGGAACGCGGACAGCTCGGCGCGCAGCGGCGCTTCGCCGGCGCCGGGAAGCGAGGTGAGCTGCGCGTCGCGCTGGGACGGCGCGCCGGCGGCGCCCGCGTACCAGCGCAGCTCCTGGCGCAACTCGTCGACGGCGAACATGCCGCGCTCGCCGAGCAGCGTCAGCTCGCGCACCTTGACGGGCGAGAGCCAGTTCGCCTCCAGCGAGGCGACCACGCCGCCTTCGAAGCGCAGGACGCCGGCGAGGGCGTCCTCGTACTGCGTGCGGATGCCGCGCTGCGTCTCGGCCTGCACCTGCTCGACCTCGCGGCCGAGGAGCCAGCGGAGCACATCGATGTCGTGTGTGGCGAGGTCGTGGGCGACGCCGACGTCACGCTCGCGGGGGAAGAACGGCCCGACGCGGCGCGCCGAGGCCTCGATGACGCGGCCGAGCTCGCCGGCGTCGATGCGCCGCTTCAGCTCCTGGACGGCGGGGTTGAACCGCTCGACGTAGCCGGCCATCAGGGGGACGCCGGCGGCCTCAGCGGCCGCGCGCAGCCGCTCCGCTTCCTCGACCGTGGCCGTCAGGGGCTTTTCGACGAGTAGCGCGACCCGCCGCTCGAGGCAGGCGAGCGCGGCACTGGCGTGGCGGCGCGTCGGGACGGCGATCGTGACGCCGTCGGGCTGCTCCTCGGCGAGCAGCCTGTCGAGGTCGCGGTAGAGGCGCGTGGCGGACTCGCGTGGGACCTGCTGGAGGCGCGCGTCATCGATATCGCAGACGGCGACGAGTTCCGCGCCGGGTAGCTCGGCCAGGACGCGCGCGTGGTGCGCGCCCATCGCGCCGGCGCCGATCACGGCGATGCGGACGGGGTCAGCCACGACGCGCCTCCGCCCCGGCGTGCGCGCCGTTCACGGCGGTGGCGATGCGCTGCAGGTCGTCCTGCGAGAGGCCGGGGTGCACGGGCAACGAGAGCACCTCTTGCGCGGCGCGCTCGGCCACCGGGAACGAGCCGCCGATGCCCAGCTCGCGGTAGAGCGGCTGCTGGTGCACGCATCGTTCGTAGTAGACCACGGCCTCGATGTCTTGTTCCCGCAGTGAAGCGCGCAGGGCATCCCTCCTCCCGGCAGGAACGCGGACGGTGTACTGGTGATAGACGTGGCGCGCGCCCGCCAGCTCGACGGGCGCGCCGACGCCATCCAGGTGCGCGCTGAGCCAGCCGGCGTTGGCGCGCCGGCGCTCGTTCCAGGCCTCCAGCCTGGGGAGCTGAGCGACGCCGATCGCGGCGGCGATCTCGGTCATGCGATAGTTGCCGCTGAGGACGTCGGTGCGGTAGCGATCGCCCTCGCCCTGGCTGCGCAGCACGCGAGCCCGCTGCGCGACGCCGTCGTCATCGGTGACGATCATGCCGCCCTCGCCCGTCGTCATGTTTTTCGTCGCGTAGAAGGAGAAGCAGCCGGTGCCGGACGCGCCGGCCGCCCTCCCCTGCCACGACGCGCCGGCCGCCTGTGCAGCGTCCTCGATCAGCGCGAGGCGGTGCTTGCGCGCGATCTCGCCGATCGCGGTCACGTCGCACGGGTGGCCGTAGAGGTGCACGGGGAGGAGCGCGCGCGTGCGCGGCGTGATCGCGGCCTCTATTGCAGCGGGGTCGATGTTGTAGTCCTCCGCCCGGATGTCGGCGAGCACGGGCGTCGCGCCGCTGAGGAGCACGGCGTTCGCCGTGGCCGCGTAGGTGAAGGCGGGCACGATCACCTCGTCGCCGGCGCCGATGCCGTGCGCGCGCAGCGCGACGACGAGCGCGGCGGTGCCGCTCGAGACGGCGACCGCGTGGCGGACGCCGAGCATGCGCGCGAAGGCCTCCTCGAACTGGGCGACACGCGGCCCCTGGACGAGCTGGCCGGAGCGGAGGACGGCGAGGACGGCTTCCTCCTCCTCCGGCCCAACGATCGGCTGCGAGATGCGGATCACGCCGACGGCGCCTCCGCGTGCTCGAAGATGAAACTGCGGCCGCAGGCGGCGCAGCGCCATGCGTCGCCCTCGCGCGCGAGAGGGCGGCCGCAGACACAGACGCGGCCGGTGACGCGCGCCGGGTTGCCCGTCGCGAGCGCGTGGTCGGGCACGTCGCGGGTGACGACGGCGCCCGCGCCGATCATCGCCCAGCGGCCGATCGTGACGCCGGGCAGGATGACCGCGCCGGCGCCGATCGACGCGCCTTCGCGGACCAGCGTTGGTACTGGTGACCAGTCGTCGTCGCTCGTCGGCGCGCCATCGGGGTTGACGGCGCGCGGATAGCGGTCGTTCGTGAAGGAGACGTGCGGGCCGATGAAGACGCCATCCTCGACCGTCAGGCCGCGGTAGAGCGACGCGCGGTTCTGGATCTTGACGCGGTCGCCGACGACGACGTCGCGGTCGATGTAGACGCCCTTGCCGATGTTGCACTGCGCGCCGACGACGGCGCCCTCGCGCACCTGGGCCTGGTGCCAGATGCGCGTGCCCGCGCCGACGCGGGCCTCAGGCGAGACATCCGCGGTTGGGTGGATCATGCTCCAGCAGCTCGACCATGCGTTGGGCGGCCCGCCCGTCGCCGAAGGCGTTTGGCGGTTCGCCGGACGGCCGCGAGCGGCGCGCCGCCTGGACGATGCGCTCCGGCTCGGTGCCGGCGAGGACGTTCCAGCCGTCCGCCGAGGTCTCCGGCCACTCCGTCTCCTCTCGCAGCGTGACGCAGGGGGTGCCCAGCAGGTAGGCCTCCTTCTGGACGCCGCCCGAGTCGGTGAGCACCACGCGCGCGTTGCCCTGCAGCGCGAGCATATCGAGGTAGCCGACCGGCTCGATCGCGCGCACGTTCTCGCCGGTCTCGAGGTCGGACGACGCGAGCGCGAGGCGCGCGCGCGGGTGCATCGGAAAGACGACCGGCTCCTCGAGGATGGCGAGCGCGTCGAGGATGCGCCCGAGCGCGGCCAGGTCGTCGGTGTTGGCGGCGCGGTGCACCGTCGCGAGCACGTATTCGCCGGGCGTCAGACCGAGACGCTCCATGATAGCGGATCGTTCCTGCGCCATCGGCAGGTGCTGGAGGAGCGAGTCGTACATGATGTCGCCGGTGAGGCGGGCGCGCTCCGCGAGGCCCTCGCGGGCGAGGTGGGCCATCGCGGTCTCGGTCGGCGCGAAGAGGAGATCGGCGACGTGGTCGGCGACGATGCGGTTCGTCTCCTCCGGCATCGAGCGGTCGAAGCTGCGCAGCCCGGCCTCGATGTGGGCGAGGGGCAGGTGGAGCTTCGACGCGGCGAGCGCGCCGGCGAGCGTCGAGTTGGCGTCGCCGAAGACGATGACCCAGTCGGGCCGTTCCTGCTGGAGGACGGGCTCGAGACGCTCCAGCATCTGGCCCGTCTGGCGGCCATGCGGTCCGGAGCCGACGCCGAGGTGGTGGTCTGGCTGCGGCAGCGCCAGCTCTTCGAAGAAGACGTCGGAGAGCTGCGGGTCGTAGTGCTGGCCGGTGTGGACGAGGACTTCGGTATGGCGCTCGCGAAGAACGCGGCTGAACGCGGCGGCCTTGACGAACTGCGGCCTGGCGCCGGCGACGATGAGGACCTTCATGCAGACCTACGACCACCCCAGCCTGAAGGCCGGGGCATAGGGCCGGGCAACAACACCGATGTGGGCCGGTCGAATGCCCCAGCGTTTACGCTGGGATCGACATCTCGTCGCCATGCCCCAGCGTTCACGCTGGGGTCGACATCTCCGCGCACTAGTTCTCGTACACCGTGGGGGCCGGCTGGACGTCGCGGAGGTCGATGCGGGCGAGGGCGTGCAGGCGGGCAACGAGCTCGTCGCGGGCCTCCGGAATGTCGCCGCGCAGCGCGTCGATGCGGCCGACGATCTCGTCGGCGGAGCAGGCGGGCGCGTCTTCGGTGCGGAAGACCTTCGGGTGGCCGGTGCGGAGGAAGCGGCCGCGGCGCTCGAGCGGCTCCTCGCGGAGCTGCTCGCCCGGACGGAGGCCGGTGTAGACGATCTGGATGTCCTTGCCCGGCTGGTAGCCGCGCAGGCGGATGAGCTTCTCAGCCAGGTCGGCGATG
>Ga0326597_10002829_pt1 | contig 25711 bp, 19 predicted proteins | sample RVTome_12_FD_203789 | JGI IMG/M metagenome (GOLD analysis project Ga0326597, IMG submission 203789) | Soil microbial communities from uranium-contaminated site in the Upper Colorado River Basin, Wyoming, United States - RVT100D185 | ecosystem: Environmental > Terrestrial > Soil > Contaminated >... | reverse complement strand
GTTTGACTAGATGCTGGAAGTTTCCTCCCAAACACCCGATCAGTGCTCTACCCCTAATGCGCTTCACGTGACCCTATACCTAAATATATTTCGGGGAGAACCAGCTATCTCCAGGTTCGATTAGCATATTACTCCGAACCACAGCTCATCCGAGCATCTTGCAGCATACACCGGTGCGGGCTTCCTCCTGCCTTTCGGCGGGACTCACCCTGGCCATGGTTAGCTCACCTGGTTTCGGGTCATTCAATACCTACCAAATCGCCCTATTAAGGCTCGCTTTCACTATGGCTTCTCCGCGGAACGGATTAACCTAAAGCAGGTATCAAATACTCGCTGGCTCATTCTTCAATAGGCACGACATCATCCCGATAAATCGGGACTCTGTCTGATTGTTAGCAAATAGTTTCAGGATCTATTTCATGGGGCCTTCCGCCCTTCTTTTCACCTTTCCCTCACGGTACTCGTTCACTATCGGTCTTATCTAGTATTTAGCCTTGGAGTGTGGTCACACCAGCTTCAGAAGGGAGTTTGCCGTCTCCCAACCTACTCAGGAATCTCCTAAAGCTTTCCTTGATTTCAAATACGCGGCTTTCACGCTCTTTGGCCACTTATTCCACAGTGTTCTTCTATCTTAGAAAGTCTCATGTTGGAGTCCTACAACCCCTCCGACAAAGTCGGAGGTTTGGGCTCTTCCCTTTTCGCTCGTCGCTTACTCAGGGAATCTCTTACGATTTCTTTTCCTCAGGGTACTTAGATATTTCAGTTCCCCTGCTTACCCCCCTAAACCACAAGGGTTTAGAGCAATCCCGACTTCTCGGGACCGGGTTACCCCATTCGGACACCGCCGGATCAGCGCTTTTGGCCAGCTCCCCGACGACTTTCGCGGGCTTGGCGTCCTTCTTCGGCTAGATAAGCCTAGGCATTCACTATTTGCGTTAATTCACATTAATTAGCGAAATTATTTTCATTTTCTAAACATTCTCGACGAATGTATTAATTTTTGACAATTCTCTTCACTTTTTAAAGAGCAAATCAAGCATTGGCTGCTTGTTGTTCGCTCTAGAGAGCCACCGGTGAGGGGCGTCCAGAACGAATAATAAACAGCCAAACCAAACTCAGTGGACCCTAAGGGGCTCGAACCCTTGACCTCTACATTGCAAATGTAGCGCTCTAGCCAACTGAGCTAAGGGCCCCTTTTTGCCGACCGCGACGCCAGCAAACCAGGCCATTACTTGGTTTCTTTTCTTTTGTAATCGGGTGAGGGATTCTGCTCTTTGGCTCCACCAGGGGTGGATCAAGAGAGAATATCAATGCGCCTCAGGCGCACAAATTTTCTGTTTTCCCGAACAGAGAGAGGTGATTATAGCGAGCTTTGGTCAAAATGGCAAGAGATTAATTGGTTTAGTTTTAAGGCTTGGTTAGCAGTTGGGGTTTTAAGCCAATTTTGTTAAGTGCCTTGAGATTTTTTTGGGCTAGTTTGTCGCCCAGCTCGCCGTCTGTTTCATAAACCAGTTGTAATTTCATGCCAGAGAGTTTTTTATAAAACTCCACCTGAGGTAAAATAACTTGCTCGACTAGTTTTTTGGGTGCGCTACCGACCCAATCAGCACTGATTTGATAACAACCCAGATTATAAATTTGCTCGCCACCACCGAGAGTGAAGCAAATTTTATTGGCTACGTGTACCAGCTTGGGTCGAACCATGTGGCCTTTAATATCATGCTTGAGTTTTCGCGGATCGGCAAAGGGTAAGTAACCTGCGTAGAGCAAACCTTCTTGGTCAGCCAGCGCTTCCACTTGTTGCTGGGCGGAAGCATTGGTTTGGTCCCAGTCGGTGAGGTCCATTTTTTGCTTCAACCAATCGTTTTCTTGATTAGAAGCGATTCTAATTTTGGCTCCTAATAGTTTTTTTAAGATTTTGACAGCCTGAGAAAAACCCGGCAATTCATAACCAGCACCAATAAAAGACAGCCTGGTGCCATAGTTAACTTGGACTCCTTCATCGCCACAGGTAATCACGTAAGGAGCTATTTTTTCTGCCATAAGACCTTTCTGGTCAAGTTATATTTTCAAACAGTGAAAAGTAAAAAATTATTTTTTGCTCTCTTCGCTGGTTTCATGAGACATAGCTTGAATAGTAGCCAGATAGTCATTCATGTCTGACTCTACTTTTTCCCAGTCTCCATTTGCTTCACGAATTGCGTTAAATAGCAAATCCATGTCAATGAGCAACTGATCATCTGTCACAATCATGCGTTGTTTAGCCATAAAGGTATTATATCATTGACTGAAATAAAACTCGAGAGGAGTTTACTTATATCCCATTGGTGCTTCAGTCAAAACCACGCTCAAACTCATACGACGCTGTTCCGGCACCACATTCTCCACATTGACTGTTACTTCCTCACCGGGCTCGAGTTGTTTGTTGGGATCGAGCTTGCTGGAATGGATTAAACCATCGACACCAGGTTCAACATTAACAAAGGCCCCAAATGGCTCGAGGCGAGTGACTTTACCGGTAAAGGTGGTGCCAACTGGGTATTTCTCGCCAATGGTGATCCAAGGATCATCTCCTAACTGTTTGATGGATAAATTGAGTTTGTTGGTGCGCTCATCAACCCCCAGCACTTTGACCTGCAAGCGGTCGCCAATACCATGGTAATCCTTGGGGTGGTTGACCTTTTCCCAACTAATCTCTGAGATATGAACCAATCCCTCAACATAACCAATGTTTTTGGGTTTGCCGTCTTTGTCTTTTTCTTCATCGACCGGGACTTCGACAGTTACAAATAAACCAAAGTGCATGACGCCGGACACTACTCCCTCGTAAGTCTCGCCATCCACCACTTTCTTCAAGGCCTCATCTTTTTGAGAGAGTTCTTTAGCTTCACTGACGTGGCGCTCGGAAAAAATCAAGCGATTTTTTTCGCGATCCACCTCAATGGCTTTAACTTCGATAGTTTCACCAACCAACTGGTTGATCTTGCTGACAAAATCTCGACCAAACTGGCTGGAAGGAACAAAACCGCGCACACCGTTAACTTCGACTATCAAGCCGCCGCGGTTAACTTCCACTCCCTTCGCGGAGAGGATTTCATCCTCGTTTTGCGCCTTTTCAAAGTACTCCCACTTGGCATCTGAGGCGGCGCTACGTAGTGACAGCACTACTTGGCCGCGATCATTTTCGGTAGCCACTACCAAAGCACTGATTTCATCACCGACTTTAAGATCTTTGATAAACTCTGAAGCAAAATCATATTCTTTGTCACCAACAATGCCCTCAGTCTTGGCACCCAAGTCAATAATTAACGACCGTTTGTTTTTGAGAGTGATAGTGCCCTTGAGCACACTCCCTTTTTGGGGAACCACTAGCTCGTAATCTGTCCGAGACAGTAAATCTGCCATGGTTTGTGGCTTTTTGGCTGGTTTGGCTGTAGAGCTGGGAGCTGTCTTGGTTTTACTTGCTACTATACTTGTTACTTTTTTGGCCATAATTAATAAGTCCCCTTTCAAATGAGATCCGTGAAGTATATCATACTGCTTATTAAATTTTAAACTAAAACTCCAGAGGTTTGACTATTAAAATAACGACTCTCAACTCAAGTTAAGCCAAACAGCAAAAAATCATGCAAGTTCACCCCTATTATTTTTCTCCCCACAAGCGAGCATTTGATTTACTACTGGCAGTTTTGCTAGTAGTAGCGTTGGGCCCTTTGCTGGTACTGATTGCTTTACTGGTACTGATAACAGCAGGCTCGCCCCTCATTTTCCGACAAAAAAGATTGGGAAAAGACGGCCGGGTTTTTATCACTTACAAATTTCGCACCATGGTTAGAAACGCCACCATGCTCAAACCAAAATATGTCAAATTAAATGAAGCACCAGCACCAATGTTCAAGATCAAAAAGGACCCGCGTTTTGTGGGAGCCGGCTGGCCGCTGTCACGCACTGGCTTGGATGAATTGCCACAATTGTGGAATATCGTTCGGGGCGAAATGAGTTTTGTTGGTCCGCGCCCACTGCCAGTGAGTGAGGCACGAGCCTTACCGGCAGATTGGCGAGCCTGGCGCGAACAAGTTCGGCCAGGAATTTTCTCGCAGTGGGCGCTATCCCAGGAAAAACACTTGTCGCTGACCAAGTGGCGGCAATTGGAAAAAACAACTCTGACCCAAGGCAGTCTCAAAACTGATCTTCAACAAATTTTTTTGACGGTAAAATTAATCTTCATGTCACTGTTTAATCGCTAAAATCCTGGCTAGATACCTGAGCCAATTTGCGCCAACAGGAGTAAAGTTTTTTTCAGCCACGAATCTTCTCCTTGGTCCAAAAATTGGTTAGCAAGAGACTGCAGTTGGCTTTCTAATGGCTCAAAAATCGAGTTGTCATTGGCCGGATTTTTTTGGGCCAACGGCCATAATACAGACCACATGGCCAATTGTTGCTGCACCTTGCTCAAATCACCAGCCGCTAGCGAAGATTCCAGTGAATTGACCAAAATACGCGAACCAATTGACCACAAAGGAGTGATGAGGTACTCGAATCTTTGATCGGTCAGTTCGAACCAAAAAACTGCATTTTCCTCATCCCCCTGATTAACCGCCTCAGCAAAAACCCGCAAGTGCCAATTAACCAACAATCGATGATTATTGCCCCACGAAGCAGGATCTTCGCCCGCTAGTAATAAAAACTCTGCCAGCTGATCAGTGGAAACTTGCTCTGTGATCAGCGGAAGACGATGGTCCAGAATCCAAGGCTCAACGCTTTGAGCCCAAAGATAATACCGAGCCGCCTTACTTGATTCACCGTGAGCAAGATAGTAGTCTGCCAAAACTAGTCTTTGCTCCATTAAGGCAGACTTTTTCATATAACCCAAACTATAGTTGAATTGTCGCTCGGCGTTTTCCACTAATTCCAGCAGTTTGGTTAAGTTTTGATCAGCAGCCTGATAGTTGTCATTGGCTAAAAACCAGGTTATATCCCCCGCGGATAAATTTCGCCATGGATCAACTAGATAAAGTTGTTCGCGGATTTTTAATTCATCTTCCGTCAGCTGTTTTTGTTTAAAAACACGAGCCGAGGGAGAGAAGCGATAAATAACTGCTAAGTTTTTTCGTTGTTTATCAGTCAGACTCTCAACTGCTGTTTCAAAAATTTTAGTGTGTTCTTTGAAAAAGGGGAAAATAGCGAAAGCTTGACTGATTCTGTCCGTCCTAATCAAAATTTCTAACAACAAATAAAGACTAACTAAAAAAACCAAGCCACCGGCCATTAGATTGGTCAATAGTTTGAAAAAAGGAGTAAAGTCTTGTCCTTTAATTTTACCCCTTGGCTGGTGACGCAAGATTAACCCCAAATAAAATAAGGTGAGAGAGAAAATTCCCAGATAACTCCAGTCAAAATCAAAAAAGGCATTAATCAACAAAGCCATAGCGCCAATAAATAAAGCTTGCCGAAAATTAAATAGGCCGACCTGATTTGAATTTTTGGCGAAAGCTAACCGACCAGCTTGCCAATAAAGTTTCCAGATCAATAAAACAAAAACCAGGGCCGCCAGAATGCCCAGCTCACTGGCTGTTTGGAGAAAGTGATTGTGGACATAACTAGTAGTCACATGAGGCAACTGCTGATATTTTTTATTAACGAGTTGAAAAGTGTCAGGCCCAAAACCGGTCAGCGGATAATCCTTGATCGCCTTCATGGCTTGAGAAAAATAGAGTGGGCGCAGTTCTTCACCCAGTGGCTTACAAAGCTTGGCGCTAAGCCAAGTGGGAAATGGACAAACAAAGTTTTTATTTAAACTCATCTGCAAAGACAAAACTAGCTTGAAAATAAAAAGTGAAACTAATGCCACCAAGACAAACAAAAAAATTCTTTTCAATAGCCGGTGGTAAACAACTTTACTTTTGCGCAAGTAAAAAAACCAAATAAAACTAAGCTGTAAAAGACCCAAAAATAAAGCCGTTCTGCCAAAACTAATCAACAAAGTAAAGGTTAAAATCAAGGCGCTAAACAGTTTAATTAAGTAGGTGGCCCGATCCTCCTGGGGTGAGGTTAAGTAAACTTCCCGCCAGCTTAAAGGAAGCACTAAGAGTAAAAAGGCGGCTAAGTGATTGTGGCCATAAGTGGCATAGATTAAATTCATCGCCGGCAAAAGTGCCGCTAGCGGCCTGTTGATCAAAAAAAACAAGCTCAAGAACGACAAAATAACGCCAACAGAGATCAGAAAAAAGGAAAAATGCTCCACCTTAAAAGCTGAAAAACTAAGTGACCTGGCCAATACAAAAACCAAAAAAGCAAAACTGTAAAAAGCCACCGCTCCTAAACTTAAAGGCAAGTGATGGGTAAAGAAAAAAGAAATCAGGAGCAAAAATAAAAAGCCTCCCCATAACTGCAATAGCTTGGTCTGACGTCCAACCCAAGAAAAATCAAGTTTCCGGAAACTTACTAACCACAACAAGCCAAACAAACCCAGCAAGTACCAACGCAAAAAAGAATCACCCAATAACAGTAGTAATAGTAGGTAGAGTGAAAAGCCCGCGGGTAGAACGATAAAAGAGGGTATCATACTAATAAGTTTATAGTAGCCGTTTTGATTATGAGGCAAGTTAAAAACACAAAACAGACCCAGTTGGATAGAAACTGGCCAAGGTCACGCCAGCAAAACCTCAAAGTAGCCGTAGTTCATGATAGTTATCTTTATCTGGGTGGAGCTGAGCGAGTGCTAGAGAGTATGCTGGAGCTTTTTCCCCTGGCCGATGTCTATATTCCGCTGATTGGGCAACCATACTTGGACAAACTGCAACAAAAACACCGGGTTTACACCTCCCCGCTCAACCTTATTCTCCCACCAGAAAAATACGTCAGCTGGCTAAAGCCCTTGGTTCTAATGTATTGGGCTGGCCTTAATTTAGGTAAATACGATTTGGTGATTTCTTCATCGCATTCATTTTCCGCCAAATCAGTCAAGGTTAACCCACCGACCAAACACCTTGCTTATCTACACACTTCTCCCCGTTATCTTTACCGTGAATTTAATGAGATGAGTTGGTTGAAAAAAGCACCGTTTAAATGGTTTTTTTCGGGAGTTTTGGGTTGGTTGAGAAAGAAAGACTTTGAGGCCGCTCAACAAGTTGACGTGCTGATTGCCAACTCCAAAACTACTCAAGCTAGAATCAAGCGCTACTATCATCGTTCCAGCCAAGTGATCCATCCGCCAGTACACCTACCTGTCAATCAACCCAGGCGCGCTAACCGGCCAAGCTACTATTTATTTCACTCACGACTGGTCAAACAAAAAGGAGCGGCACTAGTAATCAAGGCGTTTAACCAGCTTAGTAAGCCTTTAGTGGTAATTGGCACTGGACCAGAGGAGAAATATCTCCGCAAAATGGCGGGTAAAAACATTACTTTCTTGGGCTTTGTGCTAGACGAACAACTGGCCCAAGTTTACTTAAAAGCCAAAGCCTTGGTTTACGCCTCCATCGACGAAGACTTGGGGTTGGTGCCAGTGGAAGCGATGGCTCATGGCGTACCAGTGATCGCTTATAATTCCGGGGGTGTCAAAGAAACTGTAGTTCACAATAAAACAGGCTTGCTGTTTAGGCAGTTTTCGTTAAAATCGCTGAAGAAAGCTGTTTTAAAATTTGAAAAACGCCGGTGGTCAGCCAAAAACTGCCACCAACAAGCTCAGAAATTTGCTGAGGAAAAATTCCAGCAACAATTATTAACTGTAGTTTTGAGTTTAATATGAAAATTTGTATTACCGGCTCCACTGGCTTGATCGGCTCCGTCGCCGCTCAGTACTTTTTGGGAAAAAAACATCAAGTAGTGGGCATCGACAACAACATGCGCTCCAAGTTTTTCGGCACCAACGCCGCCACAACACTAACAAAAAAATCGCTGAAAAAATACCCCAACTACACCCATTTGAATCTGGACATTCGCAGTGCCGCCAAAATCAATGAACTATTTGAAAACCAAAAATTTGACGCCATTATTCACTGTGCTGGCCAACCCAGTCACGATAGGGCCGCTCAAATTCCTCTGTTGGACTTTGAGGTCAACACGCTAGGCACGCTCACACTGCTGGAAGCCACTCGACACCACTGTCCCCAAGCAGTTTTCATTTTCACCAGCACCAATAAAGTCTACGGCGATAATCCCAATCGCCTGTCTTTAAAAGAATTAGAAAAACGTTATATGTATCGTGACAAAAATTTCAAGGGTGTGGCTGAAAACATGTCGATCGACCAGAACCTGCACTCACTGATGGGAGTCAGTAAAGCGTCGGCTGATTTATACGTACAAGAATATGGTCTAAACTTTGGCTTGAAAACTACTTGCCTGCGGCTGGGTTGTGTTACTGGTGCCGCTCATCACTCGGTGAAACTGCATGGCTTCCTCTCGTATTTGATCAAGTCTCTGGTTCATCAACGAAGTTATCAAATCATCGGCTTTAAAGGCAAGCAAGTGCGCGACCAACTAGACGCTTATGACTTGGCGTCGGCGATGTTAGAAATCATCAAAAAACCTGGCCGAGGTAAGATATTTAACCTGGGGGGCGGGATGGCCAACAATGCCTCAATTTTGGAACTGATTGAAATTATTTCTCAAAAACTGAAAATTAAGTCAAAAATTACTTACCAGTCCCAATCCAGAAAAGGCGATCATATTTGCTATATCACTGACTTAACCAAATTCAAAAAAACTTATCCTAAGTGGCAAATTAGCAAGTCGCTGGAGCAAATTATTGATGAAATCATCGAGTATGAACAAAAATTGGGTTGACGTGCTGGGGGTTAAAGCCAGCGCTATTAATTATCAATCTGTCTTGGACCGGATCTTTTCCTGGGTAAAAACTGGGCAAAAAAACTACGTTTGTGTGGCGGCGGTGCATTTGGTAATGGAGTGCCAGCAAGATGCTAGCTTGTTGGCGGGAGTCAACCGGTCAGGCCTGGTTACTCCAGATGGTATGCCGCTGGTATGGTTGCTTAAGTTGGCTGACTATCAACAAACGGAACGGGTTTATGGACCTGATTTAATGCTCAAGGTTTGTGAACAAGCCAACCGGAGTGGAACAACAATCTTTTTATTGGGCGGCGCGGAGGGGCAAAGTCAATTACTCAAAAACAAATTGACCCAAAAGTTCCCTGACATTAAAATAGTTGGTCACGTTGACACACCCACTAGACCGCTTGGCACTCAAGAAAATCGGCAAATAATCAAAAAAATCAACGCTAGTAGCGCGCAAATTATCTTTGTGGGGCTAGGTTGTCCACATCAAGAACGCTGGATGATTTCTAACGTGCCGCGTTTGAAAAACGGCGTGGCCATCGGCGTGGGGGCGGCGTTTGATTTCATAACTGGACGAGTGAAGCAGGCGCCAAAGTGGATGAGGGCAATTGGGCTGGAGTGGTTTTTTAGACTAATTCAAGAACCAAGACGGCTGGCCAAAAGATATTTAATTTTAAATGTTTCGTTTGTCTGGAAAATTGCCGGCAAGTTTACTAGGAGCTTACTGATAAAATAATGAAATGGCCAAGGCGTGGACGAATCTAGTGATTCTATTTGCAATCTTTGCTCTGGGTATTTTTCTAAGAACTTACAATATATTCGAAACCACCACCATTATGGGTGATACCGGCAGAGATCTGATCGTGGCTAAACACTTGGTAAACTCATCAGCTCCATGGTCTGCCTTTCCGGCTGCATCCAGCCGTTTGTTTGAAAATTCACCACTCTATTTTTTAATCATCGGGTTTTTGTGGTTTTTGGCGCCATCAATACATGGTGTCATTGTGCTTTTCGCCATCATCCAGTCACTCGTGATATTCGTTGCTTACTATTTGGGGAAGCAGATTGCTAATAAAACCCTGGGCTATTATTTGGCTTTATTTACAGCCGTTAGTCCACTTTTTGTCTACCCTGCCAGGTGGATTTGGCAACCAAATTTGTTAGCTCTATTTATTCCTCTATTACTGCTCTTTTTTCTAAAAGTTATCTTTAACAAAAAAAATGGTCTTACCCCTCAATATTTAGTTGGGTTCTTTATCACCAGCAATGTGGTTCTACACCTGCATACTGCCACTTTTTTACTAGTGTTGACCATGTTTTTTGCGGTACTGTTCCATGTTTTTCAAACTCGGTACAAACGATTGGCCGTGGTTGTGACGATAATTGCCAGTCTTTTCTTTAGGCTTGCGTTTGGTTTCAGAATCGGGCATTTTTTTGGCGTTTCTTATCAATTTTCTTTATTAGCAACCAGTTTTTCAAAGGTGTGGCGCAACTTGCTGGTGATTAAACAAGCTTTATTAGAATCAATTTTCCTATGGGTTGATGATGTCCAACAACCCATAGTGGCAATTAGCTTGGCAATCGTTTTTATCAGTGGCTTTCTGGTATTTTATTTCAGAAGAACAAAAAAAGCGCTTTTTCACCAAGTAGCCACCTTGGTGCTCTTGGTTGGGAGTGAACTACCATACATATTTTATGGCGATCGTTTTTGGCCCCACTATCTTTTTTCATTCTTATTAATTTTCCATCTACTTATGCCCATAGCCATTTTTTACCTGGTGCAGTCTACGATAAGGATTAGATATTTGGGCCTGGCCATGGGATTAACGCTAATTATTTTATTCTTAAAAAGCGACGCAAATATGTTGAACAACTCAATGAAAGAAACTACTTTATTGAGCGACATTGCTACGGCAATTGGTCGGGATGTAAGAAATGATAAGAAGCAATTTTCAATAAAATTACTCAATAAAGAGTATGGTCTAACTGATAGCAACAGCACTTTTAACGCCGCCCTTTGGATTTATCTTGAAGAAGAATTACAAACTGAACTCGTTGCAATAAATGAGCGCCCGCCAACAATCCGGGAACCAAAAACTTTTGACATTCTCTATAGGGTTATTATTGATGAGTACAATTGGGATGATCGATACACTATAGAAAAAATAACAAAACCATGAAAAAAATTCTTTACCTTAGCCAACTATTCCCTCATCCGCCTGATTCTGGTGGCAAAATTAAGACGCTCAATACGGTGTTAACCTTGGCCAAGCAATATCAGGTTTATGCTATTTTTATTTCCGAGGAAAAACCTAGGGCGAAGGATGTTAAGGTCTTAACCGATGCTGGTATCCAAGTTAAGATTTTTTACAGCTCAACGATTTTGGCTTCGGTTAAAGATGATTTGTGGGGATTATTTGGCAATTTTTTGCGCGGCATTCCCCATTACGTTTTCCAGTACACTCATCCGCCGGCCGGAAAATTTATTCAGCAAACAATTAAACAGTTTCAACCCGACATCATTCACGTCGACCACCTTAATATGGCCCAGTATTTGCCTCAAGAAAAACAGCAAAAATGGATTTTAGAGCACCACAATGTGGAAACTTACCTATATTGGACTAGATTTGTTAATACGACCAAACCAACGCGAAAGTTGTACTTGCTGATCGAAATGGTGCTGACCTACTTTTTTGAGAAAAAAACTCTGCCCAAGTTCGATTTTATTTTTGCCATTTCGGAACCAGAAAAAAAACGAGTAGAAAAAATCTTTGGGGTAAAACGTGTGGCGGCTCAGCCGCTGGTTTATCCAGCACTGCCAATTAAAAAAATCAACTCAAAGAACCCTTATATTTTATTTGTCGGCACCCTCGGCTGGCCGCCCAATGAAGATGCGGTGGGATGGTTTGTCCATAAAATGCTACCAATAATTGAAAAAGCTGTTCCCAACGTAGAGTTTCATGTTGTTGGACGGTCACATTTGCCTTTCGAGAAAACCTTGCCCAAGCGGAAAAATATTATCTTGCATGGTTATCAGGCCGACCTGACGCCATTTCTTGCCAGGGCTGATGTCTTTGTCTTGCCTTTCCGCATGGGTGGCGGACTGCGGTTGAAGAGCTTGACTGCGCTAGCGGCCGGCTTACCTTTGGTTTCCACAAGCCTGGGGGTAGAAGGTTTGAAATTGCTGAAAAACAAGCATTATCTGCACGCTGAAACTACAGAAGAATTTGCTAATCAAGTTATCAGAGTACTTGTCTCAAAGAAATTAGCCAAGAAACTTGGTTTGAGCACTCAACCATATCTCAAAAAATACCACGATAATGATCAAAATAGGTTATTTTTAAAGAAATACAGCAACATTATTAAAACTTAATAATGTTAAATAGTTTTTACTTTCTTTCTAAATAGCCAACCTTGACATATCCATGTTCAGACAAACGATCGAGACGATACAAATTGTCGTATTGTTGCTGATCAAGTTCAAATTCTGCTATATAAAGAAGCTTCTGATAATGTGCCTCAATTACCGGTAAGTCGCAGTCATTTTTTGAAAATGAATACACCTTAATTTCTCGCTGAAGATAATAATCAAGTCCTGGTAAATTTAAGCAATCGGTAACTATGTTTGCATTAGTAACCTGAGACACTTCCCGCGTGGCTGTTCTCCAATTATCGTTCATCGGTATGGTTAAGTAAAATGAGGAACTGTCAAGTGAAAATGCCCAAAAAATTAAAATAATCAACAAAATTCCTCTAGTCAGTTGGCCCATTCTTTGAAGCCATGGCTCAATGACTAAAATAAAACTCATGAGTAAAATGGGCACCATAAAATTTAAATATTTTTCATGACTGAGATAATCATGTAAGGGAGAAAATAGATAAATTGCCCAACTAATGGCTGTGAATAAAAAAATGGTTTTGCGTTTTAAAACTCGCTCTCTTGCACCCAAGATGGTAAGTTTAGCTAGAAAAACCAACCAAACAAAAAAACTAAGTACTTTTGGTACACCTAAAATGAATTTTAACTTGGTTAAGTGATATAACCATGACGATGGTCCTGGCCAAATACCTAATTTTTGATGAAATACATAATCTGGTGGCGTTATTATCTCTCTAAAAAACAGATGCAAAATTAAAGGAGAAACTAACATTGATCCAATTAACAAATACTTAATGTGAGTTGAAGTTTCTTTTCGCTGATAAAAATTTACCAAAACCCAGAAAAAATAAAAAAGCCAGTAAATATAGTGAGTTAAAAACCCTGCCATCACAATAAGTGGGAGAAGCCATCTAAAACGCAATTTGCCACTTTGTGCTGCAAAAGTCAGATAGACAGTTGCCAGGGTCATCAAGCTCAATAATGTATATGGACGTAAATAATTAATAATCGGACTTTTATAATAAACTCCCAGCAAGAGAATAATTCCTATTGTTGAACTAAACCGACGGATTTTTAACTGCTCTAGGATTTTTATAAAAATTACTAGGGAAAAGCTAAAAAAAACAAAAGATAAAAATCTAACGGACCATTCGTTAGTAAAAATAGCAATCCAGGGTTTGAGAAGAATAAAAAAGAGTGGTGGGTTCCCAAGATCTCTATCGATTAATGAAGGAATGTGAAAAGAATCAATACTTTTGGCGTAATAAAAAGAGAAAATTTCATCTAAATCATAGGAGGTATCCTTATAAGCAGTGATAGTTTGAAAAGAAAATACCAAATATAATAATGCGATTGCCTTAGATAACCAGTTGTTAAGCACGAAATTATTATAAACAACTATTTATCAGTTAGTATTAGAAGTACTGCCAAAAATGCCCTTGCCTAAATTAACTACGAGTAACGTCTTTGCTTCGAAACCATTTATCTTTCTAAAGAATCATGGTTGGGATGTAATAAACTTAGCTCTTATTTATTTTTTTCTCTTATATCTAATTCAAAATTCAAATTTGATCACCGCCCTACATGGCGATTTATTTCAATATCTTACCGATGGAAGAATGTATTTTTTGCGCGCGCTCCCGTCTTTAATGCAAATTCCCCCTTTGCATCCCATTTTTATTCAAATCCTGAGTCGCCTTTGGTTTTTTACTAGCTTTCCAGAATTTAAGGCCGCCGTATTCATTAACACCATTAGCACCATTGGCTCGCTAACAATAATTTATGCTGTGGCTAGAAAACTCATCGGTGGCTTGGCAACGTTTCTATTATTGTCGGTCCTGATTGTTCATCCACACACCCTGCTTGGTGCATTAAATGCCACGCCAGAGCCATTGCTGTTATTCTTTGTGTTAATTTCAATCTACTTATGGACTCAAACTCGATACAAAAACATGGCACTGGTGATGGCGAGCATGAGCGCCTTGGTAAAAATAGAAGGCATCCTGCTATTAGCGATTTTTTCTCTGGAAGTGGTTTGGACTGAATTAAGACCGTTATTGATTCATAAAAAACTAGCCACTTTCCTGAGAAAACACTGGGGAATTTGGACAGGTGCAGGGATGGTGCTGGCCTGGTTGATAGTAGCAACAATAAACAATAATCAGAACGAAATTCCCTACGGAAATCGCTATTTAGAAGAACTGGCAAATAGAACTAAATTTTTTGATTGGCGTTATTTTTATAACGTGCCGTATCTGCTTTTTTTCCCAATCAATGTCATTCAAGACTCAATTAAGTTATTCTCCTGGCCAGTCCTTACCACTCTATTTGGGTTAGCATCGATAACTTTGAGTCAAAGAAAAAAATTTATTTTTTATTCGACCTTGTTTTCTTGGGGATATTTAATCATTCATGGTTTTTTTCCCGCCCACGAAAATCGTTACTATTTCCCGATTATTTTTCTCTTAATCTTTGGCCTTTTTGTGTCTTTTATGAAACTTTTTTCCAAGCAAATAATCGGCAAGTTAATACTATTATCACTTACAGCTCTAGTGATAGGTGTTTATCTAAAAAATGAGAACATTGCTTCAGACGTTACCTCGCTAAAAGAATATCGAGCTGGCTATCATGAGGTCGCCGAATGGTTTAAGTTCCAGCAACCTCGATCAGAAAAAAACACCATTATTATCGCCCAAGAACCAATCTTCATCATTGCCCAAATGGAAAATGGTGGCTATTTTGATCCAAATCACGACGAAGTAGAGTGGAAAGATCAGTATCCAATCATTAATAACTTGGGCACCCGTTATCTGTTTCTTTCACTTGACCAAGTATCCAAGCTGGGTTGCCGTTCCTTTACGTGCGTTATGACAAAATTTCAAGATGAGTTTGAGAGCCTTTATGTAATTTATAATCATGAAAACTTTTTATATCCTCAAATTTACCCCCATTATGGACACTACTTCAAACTAACGAGAAACCCTTTTGATCAAAATTGTTTTGTAGAAACAGCCGCTTACGAGCAAGACTGGGCTAGGATCATGCGTTATGACACCGAGCAATGCCAAAACTTATTGCTTCAAGAAAAATTAATGTGTTTGGAGCCGCCGCCCAACTAATTTAATATAGTTTGGGCATCGCGTCGACTGCGCTCAACACCATGTCACCATCAAGATTGAGCGTATCAAAATACCATTTAAGATTTTTATACTGAGGTTTGTTTTCTTCACAAACCATCTGCCAAGCAGTTTCCCGATCTAGGATGCCTTCCCTAATTTGGTGCGACCTGAATGAATCATTTTCCGTAAAACCTTGAACTTGATAATAAATGTAGTTGTAAAAAGGCGGCGTGCCATCACCAATTCTCCAAGTGGTGACAGTTTCCGGCGAGGTTTCCCAGCCATATTCTTTTTGTAAAGTCTGATTGATCACTTGCTCATTCCAGGGTAAATAATGCCATAAGTAAGTGAAGTCGTGATGCTGAATATAAGTTGAAAAAAAGGCCAAACCCGTGTCCCAAAAAGAGGAGTTAAAGTAAGACGGATTTAAGAGATACTGTTCTCCATAAAAACTCAGGAGCTTAAGTTTTTTTACCAAAGCCAAATTGTGAATAACCCCCCCTGAATCAGCGCCTCGCACGCCGCTGTGGCCGGCCTTAAACTCTTCTCGCTCCAGCTCATTGCCCCGACAAAAAAACATTAACTTTAAATCATATTTTTTCATAACTTGGTTGGCGGTATATTCACTTTGTTTGTCTCCTTCCATAAAAAGCGGCACCATGCCCAGGTGCGGGCGTTTAATCCAAGCCAAAATATTCTCCCTGATATGCTTGCGTTTCATGGCAATATCTGCCGAAACTAAAATATGCTCGACGCCCAATTTACCCAGCATCCTGGCTTGGTTGCGCCGACCAAGATTTGAGATCATGCCCCAGTCGTAGGTATAAGCCAAGGGGTTCATGCCAAGTTTTTCTTTGATTAAATGCAAACCATAGGAGCTATCTCTACCGCCGCTGAAAGCTAGTAGGCAATCTGGCTCGCCATTGTTTTTACGAAACGGTCGCACCAATTTTTCTAAACTTGCTATGCCTTGATGCTTGATCGGCTGGTGCTCTAAACAATAATTGCAAACTCCATTTTGATCAAAAGAAATAAAAGGTGTGGTGGCGGGCAAAATGCATTTCGCACAACGTTTAATGGCGTAAATGCGCTCATAATCAAATTTGTGCTTCTTGAGTTGATTAAGCTTATTTAACGACCAGCCTCCAGCAAAAGGCTTTTCCGCAAGCTTTTTTTCACTGTGATTAACAAAAATTGCCGATTTTTGAGCTGGTGAAAGCGGTGTCTTTTTGTAGCTAGTTTTATTTTTTAGGTCGAAAGTCTGATGCCGTCTGCCGTCAATTATCAGGAGAAAATGGGGCCGGAGATGATTGATAGGAAGTGCCGCTTTCAAGCCCCAGTCTGTCTGTAAGGTTTTGAGGAAAAATTTCTCTGAGGCAAACCAGAGCCTTTTTTTATGTTTGTCAAAAAACCAATACAGAGAGCCAGAATTAGTGCTCAAAGTGAGAGTTTGTTGAACAGGCAAAATGGTGGCCAGGTTAGCCGTGCCCTCAATCGTTTGATAAAGCTGGGAAAAAGCCACTGGTAGGGAATTGTATTTTTTGATCAAGAGCTCCAAATAATCTGCCACCACTTGGGTATCTAATGCTGGTGGATTTTTATCCGCAGAATTTTTTTGGAAATATTTTTGCCAAAGCTCCCGGTAATTGGCCACTATCCCGTTATGAACTACCGTCAGGCTGGAGTTTCGGGAAATTACTGGTTGGTTGTTTTTTTCTAACCGGTGGGTACCATGCGTTTCCATCCGTGTGTGACCAATAACAGAGTGGGCTGGGACTGGCCCAATTTTTTCAATAAAATGCTGATAATTGGATGATGACAGAAATTTTTTGGAATCGCCGCTAGATTTGAGATAATTAATCTTGGCGCCAACTTTCTGCGCAGTTTGAGAGCTTGCTTCTGGTTGCACTGCAATACCGCAGGCCTCCCTCCCCCTGGAAGTTGACTTAATAAAAAGTTTCTCAAAATTGGTTTGTTGAGTTGAAAAAGGTGTTAAATCCTGAGAATAATAGCCAAAAATGCCGCACATGACATAATGCTAACATAGAGCTATTCAATAATCTGGGTAATTTCCGCCTGACGCACTGCGGTTTGTGGAAACTGAAACCAAATTCGCTCACCGACTTTGATCGCCGATCGATCAACAAAATAATTAACGCCTGCACTTGTAAAAGTTTGGATATTGAGTGTTATTCTCAAATCATAATATTGTTCAGGACCGAATTTCTTTTCTGAAGTGGGTGAAAAAATCTCAACAACTTCTTGAGCTGTGGTTGGATTAATCGTCACAGAAATAATTTCTGCTAAAGTTTTCCCTTGCGAATCCTGCATTTCCATACCCTGTTGATAGGACTGGGCTACCCACAAACGCACTGCTGGAATGTAAACCTCAATAGTTTTTTCTGTAAAATCCTCCGGGGCATTTTCAATATAGGTAATCAAACCACGCAGGTTATTTTTCCCGAAAGTTAAGTCTAGAGGCTTGCCAACCTGAAGTGGTCGATAATTGTAAATATACACTCCCCGCCGAGAGTCATAATAACCTTTAACTTTCAAATCGATAAAAGCACGACGCCGGTAATCGCCCACGTCAAAACTTTGTACGTTGGCAATTTCTGCAGTGACTTCACCAAAAGTAGTCTTTGCAGTTTGCCCAGTGGTCAACTCATCCACATACCACCACTGAGGATCAGCACCTTCATACCACCACTCATCATTAGAGACTACCAGCCGCAGCGAAATCCACTCAGTTTTTCTGGAAACTCGCAACCACAAAAATGCCCCTAAAATCAGCAGAACGACAGCCACTATTGCCAGATCAAAGGCATTAAATTTTTTCCAAAATGGTTTATGTATAATGAACTTCATGAAACTGCTTCGTACCGTATCAAAAAGCTTTATTGGGCGAACAGTTGCTTTTGCCACCACGCCTCAACTTCAGCTTTTTTCCGCAACTCTAACCTATTACTTTAGCCTGTATTTTAGCACAAGTAACCGCACTCTTTTCTTGTTGACTTTTCTGTACTGGCTAGTGGTTTTTCGCCTTACCAAAAGTTTGAAATTATCGCTCTTTGCCGGACTGATCGCCACTCTCTTATTTCCTAAAGGTAGGGCTCTCCAATTATTACTCTTACCCAAAGAAGCCATTGAGCGTTGGGCGTTATTTGATATCAGTTATTTTTTTCCAGTTTATCTTGCAGATGTATTTTTGGCACTACTTTGCTATTTATACTTGCGCAGTAAACAAACCTTTAAAAGCATTCAGCTCGGGTTACAACACGCCAAATTATTTTGGTGGCTTTTTTTGTTTGTGCTCTGGGTGATAATCAGCGGCACAGTTAGTTTTATTCCAGAGGTGGGTTGGTTGTCTTCCTTGCAACTGGTCAGAATGATGGTTTTGGTTGGCCTCCCCTTGTTGATGTTTGCCAAGCAAAAACTACAATTAAAAAAAATTGTCTGGAGTGCTTCCGCCGCGGTGCTGTTATTTGAATCCTTTTGGGTATTTGCTCAAAGACTGCAGGGTAGTCCGCTGGGAAAAGATATCGAGGTTTATTTACCGGGTACCCAGTTTGGCATTCGCGCTTCAGAAAACGCTAGTTTACTGCGAACCACCGGCACTTTCTTTGAACCAAGTATTCTCGGTACATTTTTACTGATGCAAATGGTGATTTTATTACCGTTGGTTTTGGGAAAAGATAAAGCTAACCAGCGCTTGAAAACCATGGCAGTGATTGCTCATATTGCGGGCAGTTTGGCCTTAGTTTTTACTGGTAGTCGAATCTTGTACGGGGTGTGGCTGCTACTGGCGCTACTAGTTTGGCGCTATTGGCAGAAATCAATCAAGGCTTTCTTAGCCAAGATTCCAGCTAAAATCCTGACCGCCAGCGCGATCATTGCTGTCATTGTGATCGCTAGCCTAACCCCTTACCTAGCTCGTCGAATTGAAACTCTGTCAGATGTTTTTACTCAATATGGTAGTGCCACTTATCGCCTAGAGATGATGGAATATGCCACCAGGCTTGGCATTGACAGTCCTCTGCTGGGTGTAGGCATCAATCTTTCGCCCTATTATTTTGCTTCCGGTTTTGAGGGCGAGCGCTTGATTTTTGATCCTACTTATCCACACAACTTATTCTTTCAACTGCTGGCAGAAACTGGATTGGTGGGCGTAACGATCTTTATTCTATTTAGTTTTTTTGTCATCCGACCGTTCTTGCTGGGTTTAAAATCCGGAATTATCAGGGAATATAGCTTGGCGGCGGGAGTTTATTTGCTTTGTGCCATGTTTTACCCAATTTTTCTCAATCACCCAGAGCTTTCCTCGTATTTTTTCCTCTACATAGGCTTGAGCCTACTTCATGAAAGTGAAAAAAATGTTAAAAAATAGTCTGATCATCGTGCCTTTTCAATTGCCTTGGGACAGGCCCGCCGATTTTCAACGCCAAACTTGCTTGGAGCTAGCCAAAAAAAACTTGGTCGTCGCTTATCTTCACAACGATGCTCGTTTTTTTCTTAAACCCAGACCAGTCAAAAAACTGCCCAAGCATCGCAATCTCATTTTTTACCAACCTCGCTACATAATTCCTTTGCGTCGCCTTACTCTGATAGAAAAACTCAACCAACTGCTTAATCTTTGGTATTTACTAGTTCGCTATGGAAGAGGCAGAGAGCGTTCAATTCTGTGGCTTTTTGATCCGGCTTTCTGGTTTTACCCCAGGCTTAAAAGTGTTTTTGCTAAGTTAATTTCTCTTTACGACTGCGTCGATTACGTTTGGCATCGCTCAACCTCAATGAAGAAAAAACTGCAGGCTCAAGAAAAACAATTAATCAAAAACGTCGATTACTTCTTTGTTAATTCACAGGTCCTGGCCAAGCTCCACTCGCCCACTCGCCAACCAACTGCCATCATGCCGCAAGGCTTTAGACTCAAAGATTTTAAAAAACCTAAACCAGCTAAAGTTAAATTCCTCCAAAATAAACCGATTATCGGCTACGTGGGCGCGTTAGATCATCGACTAGACTTCAAGCTATTGCAAAAACTAATCAAAAATAATCCCCAGTGGCTATTTGTGCTTTGGGGACCAGTACGAGAAGAGGGTCCAGCGATCTTGGAAAAAACAAAAAAAGCAGTAGATAAAATCAGGGCTTTGCCCAACATCATCATCGGCAAAAGCACTGATCGCCGAGAGGTGCCCAGCATTATTAAGCAATTTGACGTTTGTATAATTCCTTATGACACCAAGCTAGCATCAGTTCGCTATTCCTATCCGATGAAATTGTTTGAATATTTTTATCTGGGAAAACCGGTCGTTTCCGCCCCACTTCCAGCTCTAGCAAGTTTTAAATCAGTGATTAGACCAAAAAATACCGCCAACGAGTGGCAAAGCCAAATAAAAAAATTGCTAAACTCCCCCTGGCCAACAAAAAATAAACGAGTTCAACGCCAATTAGCGACAGCGAATAGTTGGAAGCAGAAGATAGCTACTATCTCTGATACTATAAAAAAATGAAAGACAGAAGAGGCACCAAGCAATGAAAAAATGGAAAAGCTGGGTTGATTTCACCCTGGCTCTAACTAGTAGAGAAATAAAAGGCAGATATAAGCACGTAGCCCTGGGTTTTTTGTGGCTTGTCGCCAATCCTCTACTGCAAATGGTGGTGATTGGCCTAGTTTTGCAGTTTTTTCCAGGAATTAGAACCGAGAATTACTTTCTCTTCCTTTTTTTAGGCCTCTTGCCCTGGAATTTTTTCTCAATCAGCTTTTCCAAAGCAGTCTCGCTGTTTGTTGATGAAAGACATCTAATAAAAAAAGCCATCTTTCCCAGAGAATCTCTGATTCTTTCCTTGGTTTTGTCAAATCTTTTTCATCTACTGGTTGGCTTTCTTTTAGTTTTCCCATTTTCGCTAACTAGCATTAATTTCATTACGTTGGTGGGATCAATGATCTGGATTTTTGTTTTTACCACTGGCATCTCTTTGTTCTTTTCCAGCTTGAATGTAAAGTTCAGGGATATGAGTTTTTTTGTCAGAGCCATAATTCCTATTTGGTTTTACGTTACCCCCATTATCTATTCCATTCAGGCCATTCCAGAAAAAATTCAAATACTATTGTTTCTCAATCCATTAACTGCCATTATTCATTTTTTTAGAGTCTCTTTTGGTGTTCAAGAAAGCGTCATTACTGAAACTGGATTCTTACTATCAGCTCTTGTCACAGCGGCAGTCACTTGCTTGGGCGTCTTGGTGTTTAGGAGAGAGCAAAAGTATTTTGACGATTGGATGTAATGACAAAACTTAAGAAAAAAACAGCCATTAAACTCGAACAGATTAGTAAAGAATATACGCTCAAACACCAAAAGCCTACCTTGGTGGGAACGCTTTTTAGGCTAGAATCAAGAGAAAAATTCCAGGCCTTGAAAGACATTTCTTTTGAGATTTTTAAGGGAGAGAAGGTGGGAATAATCGGACCCAATGGATCAGGAAAAACAACTATCCTCAAGCTGATTGCCGGTATTGCCACCCCCACTACCGGAGAAATTTCCACCAAGGGTAGGGTGGTTTCGCTGATAGAGCTAGAGGCTGGTTTCCATCCAGAGCTTACCGGAGAAGAAAACATTTACCTCAACGGACTAATCGTCGGTATGACCAGAGCAGAGATTGACAAAAAATATCAAAAAATCATCAAATTCAGTGGTTTAAAAAAGTTTATTGACTCGCCGCTTTATACTTATTCCTCTGGCATGTCACTCAGGCTGGGATTTTCCATCGCTGTCCACTCAGATCCAGATATTCTGCTTTTGGATGAAGCGATAGCAGTGGGAGATGAGGAGTTTAGAAAAAAATCTTTGGAAAAAATTAATGAATTTTTCAAACAGGGAAGGACGATTGTTAGTGTTAGCCACTGGTTAGATTACTTGAGAACTAATTGTACTAGGATCATCTGGGTGGAAAATGGAAAAGTTATTAAGGACGGTGGGGTTTGGGTAATAGATTCATATAAAAAAATCGCTAGTTAGACTCCGCTTTGTATTTTTTATAAAGATCGTAAAAATAGGGTTTATTACTCCAGCCAATTAAGTTGTTTTTCTCTAAAAATGAATACCAAGATAATCTAGCGGTTTTTCTTTCCTGAATTTTTATGCTTAGCTCCTTGTCTCCAAAATTCTTTATATTACCAAAAAGCGCATCAAAATAAAATTTGTAACGATAGTTAAATAAAGATATTTTGTATATCTTTAAAAACTTGCTCAAAAAATATTCGATTGAGAATTTTTTCTCTGATGAGCGCGAAAAGACTATGTCATTGAACTTATCATCCACAAATAAATGAGCAGATGAAACACTTCCGGTCTCAAAGATCTTTTGTATGTAATGATCAGATTCTCTCTTAAAAAAATGACCCAACCTTCTATGTAATGCAAAAACTGAATTTTTTTGAACATCATGAAAATCTGGTTGGCTAGTTGGGAATTTTATAACTTCTCCCACCACTCTCTTCACTTCTTTTTCTAAGATTTCGAAAGAATTAGATTTGCTTTTGATCCAATTTTTTTTGGAACCCTTAAGGTGAAAAAATTGGCGTGTATTTAGAAATAGTTTCTCTATTATCTTAACCATGAATCTTAAAGATATTTTGGGCTGGTAACGCAGGTAAGTATTTTGTAGCCAAGTGCTGAGAAAATACTGCTCCAACAAAGAAAGTCTGTAATGATTATGATCTAAAAATATTCTTGGTAACTTAAGTTTTGGTTTAACATATAAACATTTGAGACGATCGCTTCCATCATGGTTAAGGTGCGGGATAATACCAAAACTTGTAAGTTTTATAAACTGATTTCTAGTGACAACAAATGGAAAGTGCTCAAACAAATAAGACGACAAGTCGAAGCTAGCTCGATATCGATAAAAAACCTCCTTTAGCGAAGTAAAATCTCCGCTTTTTTTAACTACAATCACTAAATCTAAGTCCGATATCCCAACAACATACTCCTCTCGGCCTATATCATAAACTGCCTCAACGATACTTAATTTAGATAATTCTCCAACAAAACTTGATAGAATTTTTTCTTTTTTCGCCTTGGTTATTAAGAACAGATCATTGGTTAATTCTTTTTTGTTTGAGAAAAAGGGATAAATTGCACTTTTAATCATGTATAAAAGCTTTCTAAAACCAAAAAACTTCACTCTGGAAAGAACGGCTGAGATCAGCCAATAGAGCTGATCTCCATAAAATTTAATCACCAATAAGAAAGCTAGATGATCCCTAAAAATCATTCTTATCAATGTTTTTTTCATTAAAAATGGGTGTTTAAGTAAAAAACGATTTCTAAGTTTGGGGCCACTCATGTCTCTAGTCAGAACTTCTACTTCGTCCAATACATCTCCTGGAGTGATTGGGTTTTGCATAAAACCTATCAATAAAAGTTCAGACTTTTCTCGGGTATGCAAAAACAAAATTCTGCTCAATTCAGGATCGTTAACCAACCAAGACAAAAATTGCCTATAAGAAAATTCTTTTTTATCTTTTATTAAGCTTCTTAATGTAAGCTGATTTTCATAGATTGATTTAATTTTATTTTCTTTAAGACCTAATTTTTTCAAAGTCATTGAATTTATTTTTTGATCAAAGTTAAGGATTATTTTTCTAGACCTTTTTACTGCTTCGAATAAAATTTTTCCATCAGGAACCCAACCGTATTTTTGGCTTATTTTGAACAGTAAATTTTCTTCCACCGACTCTTGATCTGAATCAGTTATCAATTCCAGTTCATTTTTAACAAAGCGTAATAGCTTGTAAGCCCCAACTACCTTTAGACATTCAGTTTCCGAAAAATATTTTGATTTACTTAATTTCTTCATCATTTCCTCAATATTTAAATCTAAATCATTGGAAAAAAATGCTGACAAACGTAGAAAGAAAAAGTTTAGAGTGAGGGTTAGAAGTCCCCCTGGAGAAATCTTGACGTGGAATTTAATGCTCTCAATAAAACCAAACCTCGGAAATTGCTTATGAATATAGGTAAAGTTTAATAAACGTTTGACTAAATTATCATTTTTGATTGTTTCAGTTTTTAATTGGTTATAAAGAGCTTTGTTGCCCGATATAAATGTGTTAATTGCAAATGCATTAAGTTTAAATAAATCAACTTTGGTAAAAAAACTGGCATCAGAAACACGATTTGTATCAAATAGGACAGAGTCAACTTTTTCAGTTGTATTTGAGGCTATTGATAAAAAAATAGCAAATTTTTTTTCTATTTCATCTTTGCTTAAAAAACGAGAGTTATAAAGCAGTATTATGTCTAAATCAGATTTGCTTGTTAAATTTCCTGACACACCACTGCCATATAAGCAAAGTGCTGTGTGTTGTTTTTCTTTCTTGGTAAAGATTTGTTTATATATATAACTAATCAATGATTTTCTTAATTGACTCCAATCATTAAGAAAAACTATGTATTCATCGAGTGAGGAGGCCTTACTAAGCTGTGATGTAAGCCAAGAAGAATGAGTTTTTTTTTGAACTTTAGTTTCGTTAATTAGAAATTTTGTATTTATGATCAAGCTCATTTTTCCTTAATCGTGCTTTGACAGGGTCTGATTCATCAATATGCTTTTAAAAACTATAATAACACCCACTCCATCTTTACACCCGCCTTGTCCATGATCTATGCTTGAGACCAGTAAAACTTAATTTTATTAAGCAGTATTTGAGTTTAAATATTTATGATCAACGTAATCGGTTCCGCCCCCACTCCGACCACACCTCTGCCACCAGAACTTCCTGCCGATACTCCAGAGGAAATCGTGGCAACAACTGTTGAGCCCCAGGTTACCGATGAGAGCGGAGCTCAAACCAATCCAGAAACTCCCCTTCAAACGAGCGGCCAGCCGCCAAAAAAGAAAAGTGGTGTTTCCAAAAACTTAATCGCTGGTTTAGTACTATTGTTGTTAGTAGTCGGCGGCGGAGTTGGTCTTTACCTCATCAAACTCAATCAAGATTTGCGTCAACAAGCCAGTGTTTATGATACCAGTGGTTGTTCGCCAAATTATTCGGCCGCCAATTGTCAGAATGGTAAAAGTCCCGGTGATTCATGTGGTGGCGGTGGAATTTGCCGACAATTAGCAAATCAATTAGATGACGATGGCATTCCTAAATGTACTTGTGATCGACCAAGTGAAACGACTACTACCTCAGTGGCTGTACTACCTACTCCAACTCCTACGCCCACCCCAACACCTACTCCTGAGGAGGAAGTGACTCCTACCCCAACGCCAACCCCAACGCCAACACCGACTGAAGAACCAGAGGAAGACGAGGAAGAAGAGACAGAAACTTTGGCTGATGCCAGTACACCGACCCCCACCCCGACTCCGGCAGTAGAGAGTCAGCCCACACTACCAAGTGAACTACCCGAAACTG
>Ga0326597_10002828_pt1 | contig 25715 bp, 19 predicted proteins | sample RVTome_12_FD_203789 | JGI IMG/M metagenome (GOLD analysis project Ga0326597, IMG submission 203789) | Soil microbial communities from uranium-contaminated site in the Upper Colorado River Basin, Wyoming, United States - RVT100D185 | ecosystem: Environmental > Terrestrial > Soil > Contaminated >... | reverse complement strand
CCAATGGCTCTGGCAAGTCGACCTTGATCAACATACTGAGCAGGTTCTACCCGGCCGACAAGGGACGGATCACCTTCGACGGTGTCGATGCGACCTCCCTGCCGGCCAACCGAATCGCGGCGCTCGGAATTGCCCGCACCTATCAGACTCCAAGACCCTTCGACACGATGACTCCGAGGGAGAACATCGCCGTCAGCTACATGTTCGGGCACCAAAGACACAGCCTCGCCGAGGCGAGGAAGGCCGCCGGGGAGTGGCTCGAGTTCACGGGTTTGGCTGATGTCGCCGACATCGGAGTCGACGAGCTCACCTTGCATCAGCTGAAGTTCCTCGAGCTGGCGCGTGCCTTGGCCACCCAACCCAGTCTCCTCCTTCTCGATGAAGTGCTGGCGGGCCTCAACCCCAGTGAGATCGACCAATCGGTTGAGATGATCGAACGGATCCACGCTCAGGGGGTCACGCTGCTGATAGTGGAGCACGTGGTCCGTGCGGTAATGGCCCTCTCACATCGCATCGTGGTGCTCGACCAGGGGAGGGTCATATCCAACGGGGAACCCGCGCAGGTGATGGCTGACCCGGCTGTGGTCAGGGCGTATTTGGGCGACAGGGGGCGAAATGCTTGAAGTTCGAGCGATGAATGCCTGGTACGGCAAGGCACAGGTTCTTCATGAGATCTCTATTCGGGTCGATTCCGGGGAGATCGTGGCCATCCTCGGCCCCAACGGCGCAGGCAAGACAACGCTGGTCTACTCGATCGCAGGGCTGCTCAAAGAAAGAGCGGGATCGGTGACTCTCGACGACATCGACCTCATGAAGATGGCACCCCATGCTGTGAGCGCACAAGGGGTTGCCCTCGTTCCTGAGGGAAGACGCATGTTCGCCAAGATGACAGTTTCGGACAATCTGGATGTCGGCGCCTACGGCAAGGCGGCGCGCTCCCAACGGGACTCCACTCGCGCCTGGGTCCATGACATCTTCCCGCGTCTCGCCGAGCGCGGTGACCAGCTCGCCGGCACGCTGAGCGGTGGTGAGCAGCAAATGCTGGCCATCGGCAGGGCCCTGATGTCACGGCCGAAGCTCTTGTTGCTGGACGAGCCCTCTCTTGGTCTGGCCCCCATCGTCGTTCACGGCATTTTCGAGGTTCTCCGCGAGGTCAACGAGGCTGGTGTGTCGATTCTCCTGGTCGAGCAGAACGTGGTCGAAGCCCTCGACTGCGCGTCGCGTGGTTATCTCATCGAGGAGGGGAGGATCGCGGGCGAGGATTCCGCAGATGCTCTGCTGAGCGACACCCGCCTTCGCAAGGCTTATCTAGGCTTCTAGGGGATTGCTTCCCTCATGACACCACATTGGCCGTTTGGCCCGTGGCATGAACGACCTCGCCGGCCACGATCGTCAACTCCGACTCGATGGAGCCCAGTCGGTCCGTCGAGATGTTGAGTGGGTCCTCGGTGAGAACAGCAAGGTCGGCGTGGCTCCCGGGACGGAGATTTCCCCGGGTGTCTTCCTCAAATGAGAACCAAGCGCTGCCACTGGTATACAGACGGAGCGCCTCGTCAACGCTCAACCTCTGGTCCTCGGCCCTTGGAACGGAGCCATCCACACCTTCGCCAGACACCATCCAGGAGATGCATTGCCAGGGGTTGAACGACGACGCCACTGTCCCATCGCTCCCGGCGCCGACCGGCACACCGAGGTTGAGCATGCTTCGGAGGCGGGGCGAGGCGCCCAGTTGCGAATCGGTCCAGAATCCTTCGCTGTCCCGGCGACGGAACGCCATGCCGGCCTGCACGGTGATGCCCAAGCCCATATCCCTGATTCGTCGCAGGTTCTCTTCTCCGACCTGGTCGGCGTGACAGACGGTGAAGCGCAGATCAGCGAGGCGAGAAATCGGCTTCACCTCCTGCCATGAGTCGAGCACGGCGCCGACCGACGTGTCCAAGATGGCATGGACGTGGGTTGGCCACCCCTTGCCTGCGAGCACACGAGACAAGCTCGCGAGATCGCCGATCGTGCCGGACACATCCTTCGGGCGTAAGCCCTCCATGTCATGCGCGGCGTGGAGGAGGATCTCGCCTGCGCCCAGGTAGCGGAGGAAGTCGTCGCCGTCGCCCGGAGAGATCTCCTTCATCCAGGTAGCGAAGTCGTCGGTCTCGGACCCTGGTTTCGCTGCGCCGACGAGCAGTCGGGCGCGAAACCCGCGCTCCCCATGGTTGAACAACTCACGGAAGGGCCCATATGACGCAGGGGCCATTCCGAACCCGGCGGCGTCGATGGCCCCGGTGAGCCCAAGTCGATTGAACTCGCGCAGCATCCATCTCGTGCCCGAGATCTGGATAGCTTTGTCATCATTGGAGAGACGCGCCCGCAGTGCCGCCATCGCACCATGGTCCGTGATATGGCCGTCGGGTCGCTCCTCTTCCCATCCCATCGCTTCGAGGGCCCGCGTGTTTACGAACGCCTCCACATAGTTCCGTTGCACGAACACGGGGTTACCGGGGGCGGCTTCGTCCAGGTCGGAGCGGTTCGGGACTCGTCCCTCGGCGAACCGGGCAGGGTGCCAACCGCCGACAACGGCCACCCAACGCCCGGTGTCGATGGCTTCGGTTCGCCGGGAGATCGAATCCAGACCTTGATGGAGCGATTCGACGCCCTCCCAGCGAACCTCTTCGCTCCAGGTGAGGCCTGCGCGGACCATGTGGATGTGAGAGTCGATCAGCCCGGGGATGACCCGTCGACCCCCGACGTCGATCACCCGTGTCCGTTCGGAACGGAGCCCCATCAGGTCGCGATTCGAACCTGCGGCCAGGACCATCCCGTCGGTGATGGCGATTGACTCGGCGTCGTGTGCCGTCCCGTCCCATATCCGGGCCGAGGTGAGGATCAGGTCAGCGTGTGTCATCCACCACCCCTCCTGCGTGCGATGAACGCCGTTATCCGGTATTCAGCGCAAATCAGAAGTCGGGAGGACCGCCTGCTCAGACCGTTCTGGTCCTGTCGTCGGCGTCGCGTCCCACTACGAACCAAATGGCGTGAACGGGCTCGTCGCCCTTGTTGAAGAGGCGATGGGGTCGGGTGGAGTCGAACGCGATCGAGTCGCCGGGACTCAACTCGTACTCATCGAAACCTATCTGGATGCCGAGGGTCCCCGACATCACGTAGCCGTACTCTCGCCCGTGATGCCGCATGAGCGATTCATCGGGTGTCGAGGCACCACCCACCTCGTATATGGCATGGAGAAAGTCGACACCGTCCTCGGAGGCCGCGGTGAGCTCCTCCCATCTCACCCCGGACGCCAGGTCGATGGCTTGTCGGTCGGACGGGTGCACCAGAGGGCTGACTGCGTCGTGGACCGAAGAGTCGGGGTTCCCGTCATCCTTGTAGTCCTCTCCGCGTATGACATGGTCGAGGGATAGGTTCAGCTCGGTGACGATTGCGTAGAGCGTGCCGACCGAGGGTTTGGAAAGCCCGCTCTCCAGCTGAGAGATCATGCTCGCGGAGAGCCCCAGTCGACGGGCGAGCTCACGCTGACTTATGCCCGCTTTGGTCCGCTCCTCGCGCAGACGGCCGCCGATTCCCTCGAGCGTGTCATGTAACTCTGCGGCTCTTTGCACGTCATTCACATCAGCATCCAACCGCCGTCGACGTAGAGGTTCACCCCGTTCACCGCGGGATTCTCCAATAGAAACACGGTAGCGTCGACGATGTCGGCCATGGTTGCCAGCCGGCCCGTGGGTGTCCGGGCCACGACTGCGTCCAGTGGCTTGTCTTTCCAGAACGGGCTGTCGCCGACGATTCCGGGATGGATGGCATTGAAGCGGATCGGCGCCAGCTCGACTGCGAGAGTCCGTATGAGGCTGCTGACACCACCGTTTACCGTGGTCACAGTGGTCGATCCGGGATAGGGGCGATCCTTGGCCCTCCCTCCGAAGAGCACCACCGAGGTGTCGTCGGAGAACCTGTCGACCAGGGTGTGAACGGTCTCGGTGTAGCCGACGAGCTTCATGGTTGCCAGGTTGACGGCCGAGGCGATTGTGTAGTCCCGGACAAGGTTGTTATCTCGGGCGATGGCGGCGAGGACCAGGCGCCCGACGGGCCCGACGTTGACGAGTGCGGCGGCGATCGAGTCCGGCCGACCGAGATCGAATCCAAGACCCGTCACGCCCCCGCCCACGTCGGCGGCAATCTCCTCCGCCCGACCCGACTCCCGACCCGTGATGATCACCGGTTTGCCTTCTGTCTGGTAGTGACGGGCCACCTCGCGTCCCAGCCCGCCGGTACCACCAACAATGAGAACGGATCCCTCCGGCATCTCGACTAGCTCCTTCGTAGAACAGCAGCGAGGATATACATCCGAAGCCAGGAGTGTGCAGTGGGGCTGATCACAATGACCAGAGAGTGGAGATGACCGATTGGGCAAGGCGAGCACCTACGACGTCTGCATCGTGGGCGGTGGCCTCGTCGGCCTCGCCGTGGCCCGGGCCTTGGGTGAGGGCCTCGATGGTGTGTCCCTTCTGGTCTTGGACAAGGAACCCGAGGTTGCCAGACACCAGAGCAGCCACAACAGCGGTGTGGTCCACTCCGGGCTTTATTACAGGCCGGGCTCCCTGAAGGCCAGGCTCTGTGTCGAGGGAAGACGTGCGTTGTATGACCTGTGTGCCGAGTCAGGGATCCGGTACAACGAGTCGGGCAAGCTGGTCATCGCCACCGATTCTTCCGAGCTACCCGCCCTCGACGAGCTGGAGAGGAGAGGCAAGGCCAACGGTCTCCGGGGGCTCCGGCGCATCGGCGGCGGTGAGATCGCCGAGATCGAGCCGGCGGCGACCGGTATCGCTGCCCTTCACGTCCCCGAGGCCGGTGTTGCCGACTACCCCGCCATCGCCGCCCATCATGCTTCGCGGCTCGTAGCGGCCGGTGCGGTGATCGTCACCAATGCCGAGGTGACCGGCATAGCACACGAGTCAGACGGTGTCTCGGTGACGACAGCAAACCAGCACTTCGCGGCACGAATTCTGGTCAATTGCGCCGGGCTTCAATCCGATCGTGTGGCTGCTCTCGCAGGTATATCCTCCGAGGTGCGCATCGTGCCGTTCCGCGGCGAGTACTACCGCCTCGCCGAAGAGGCGAGAGACCTTGTCCGAGCTCTCATCTATCCGGTACCCGACTCCCGCTTCCCGTTCCTGGGCGTCCACTTCACACGACGCATCGATGGGACGGTCGAAGTTGGTCCCAATGCCGTTCTCGCCCTCGGCCGCGAGCACTACCGGGGTGAGAAAGCCGACTGGGGAGAGCTGTGTTCGATCCTTGCCCACCGCGGCTTCCGGAAGCTGGCCATGCGTCATTGGCTGTCGGGCGCGACCGAGGTGGTCAACTCCAGATCGAGGCGACTGTATGCGCGGCTTGCGAGGAGACTGGTGCCGGCGTTGAGAAAAGAGCACCTCATCGTGGGCGGGGTAGGCGTGAGAGCGCAGGCCGTCGACAACCAGGGCAACCTCGTCGACGATTTCGTCATCGAGAAGGCGGGCAACACGATTCACGTCCTCAATGCCCCCTCCCCCGGGGCGACTGCGAGCATCGCCATCGGGAGCCATATTGCCGAGAGGGTCCGCCCCCTCTTGGAAGGCTGACGGGCACACGAGGTGTGTAGTGTCACTGATCGGTGAGTGGCACGCAACCGGTTGTGGCTGTGATTGGCCTGGGTCGGATGGGCAGCGCCATGGCGCGGCAAATCCATCGGGCCGGGTACCTGCTCGTCCTGTGGAACCGTGACGGCTCCAAGGCCGAGGCGGTTGCGGCCGACACCGGGTCACCGGTGGCGGCGAGCCCAGCCGAGGCCGCGGCAGCAGCCGATGTTGTGCTCACCAGCCTTGCTGACGACAGCGCCCTCACGTCGGTCTATCTCGGCGACGGCGGAATCATCGAGGGGATAAGCCCGGGCTCGGTTGCCGCCGACACCAGCACCGTCGACCCGATGACCATCCTCGAGGTGGGAGTGGCCATGGATGGCATCGGAGCCGGATTCGTCGACTGCCCGGTGTCGGGCAGCGTCTCCACGGTCGAGGCGGGTGGCCTCACGATCATGGCAGGAGGGGATCCCCGGATGATCGAGACGGTGGAGCCCGTGCTCTCCTCGATGTCCCGGCGCATCATCCATGTCGGGCCGCGTGGCGCCGGTGCGGCCATCAAGCTCGCCGTGAATGGATTGGTGCATGGTCTCAACGTCGCCCTGTCCGAGGCGCTCGTCCTGGCCGAGAAGGCAGGTGTCGACCGGGAGACGGCCTACGAGGTCTTTGTCAGCGGGGCAGGCGGTGCCCCATTCGTTGAGTACAAGCGGGCGGCCTATGAGCATCCCGACGAAGCCGCCGTCGCATTCAGCCTCCACCTCGTGGCCAAGGACCTCGAATTGATCACAGGGCTGGGGGAGAGAGTGGGAGCGCCCATGGATCAGGCCGGCGCGGGTCTGACGATCGTCAGACGTGCGATCGAGCACGGGTTCGGGGACAGGGATCTGAGCGCAATCGCGGTGTTTCTCCGCGATGAGGACGTGTGATGGCGCGTCACATCGCCAAGACGGTCGAACAGCTTGCATTCGCGTCTCCGCCGGAGTTTCTGGCGAGGAGCACCGGTTATGTGGCCGACTCGGTGATCGATGAGGCGGGTGGTGCGGTGCAGATGGGATTCAGGCTCGCGCGACTCGAGCCGGGCGGCCGGGTCGACGGTCACATCCATTCCTTCGAGGAGTCGATCTATGTGATCGAAGGCTCGCTCATCGTCGACACCACCGAGGGAAGCTTTGAGCTGACACCTGGCGATTACGGTCTGTTGCCCGTCGGTATGGCCCACTCGTTGCGGAATACCTCGGCCGACAACGCCTCGTTTGCAGAGATGAGGGCACCCCTTCCCCGGGAGCGATTCGGCTTCGACACTCGATTCACGGGTCAGGTCGAGGCGGGTGAGGCGAAGTCGATCGACGTGCGCGATCCTCGCAATCGCTACTTCGGCCATATCGACGCGGAGTCGATGGACCCCGCATTGCAGACCCAGGACCGTCTCGCGAGGAGTGCCAGCATGAGGACCGCTCTGCTGGTCTACAGCGGGATCAGCGTGAAAATGATGGTCGACTCCGATCTCGGCGCCGACCTGTCGACGATGTTCATGGTGCAGTACGAGCCGGGAGGGTTTGCCGGGGCCCATGACCACCCGCTGGAAGAGGCCTATCTGATCCTGGAGGGGAACGTCGAGGCCATCTTCGACGACCACAGCTATGAGCTTGGACCGGGCGATATCGCCTGGGCCGGGGTGGGTTGTGTCCACGAGTTCCACAACATCGGCGCCGGCCGGGTCCGATGGCTCGAGACCCAGGCGCCACAACCGCCCCCCAGGCACTCTTATAGGTTCGCCCGCGACTGGTCATATCTCGAGTCGGCCCTGGCTGACGAGGAGCGGCCGCCACGAGGGTCATAGAGAGAAAGGATCACGAATGACCGAATTCCCCGTAGCAACCAGCCCGGCCCCTGGGGTGATGGGAGTGGATTGGGAGGCGAGGATCGACTTCGAGCGTCTCCGTCAGTACCGGCTCGGTCGGGTGCGGAGGATGCTCGAGGAGTTCGACCTCGGCGCAGTCCTCCTGTTCGAGACGTCGAACATCCGCTATGCCACCGCCACCCAGATCGGGTATTGGGCGTTCAACAAGGGTGAGCGATGGGCGCTGGTGACCCGTGAGGGTCGGCCGAGGATCTGGGACTTCGGATCTGCGGCCAAGGCGCACCGTCTCCAGCTCCCCCACATGTACGACACCGAGAACTCGATAGGAGGCAACACCGGGCTGCAAGGTGCCATCGGGCCCGAGACGGGTCTGCACGGGCGTGCTGTCAGGGAGATCGGGGCGGCCCTCGATGAAGCCGGTGTCGCCGGGAACCAGCTCGGTGTCGACCTGGCCGAGACCAGCGTGTTCCTGGCTTTGCAGGAGGCGGGTCTGAACGTGGTGGACGGCCAGCAGGCGATGATGCGCGCCCGGGAGATCAAGAGCGAGGACGAGATCGTCCTGTTGACCCAGGCCTGCGCCATGGTCGACGGCGTGTACCAGGACATATACGAGATGCTCAAACCCGGCATCCGCGAGTCCGACGTGGTGGGTAAGGCCCATGCCCGTCTGTTCGAGATGGGCTCGGAGTTCGTCGAGGCCATCAACTCGATCGCAGGAGAGCGATGCAGCCCGCACCCGCACGTGTTCAGCGACCGTCTCATCAGACCGGGTGATCAGGCCTATTTCGACATCATTCACGTCTTCAACGGCTACAGAACGTGTTATTACCGGACCTTCGCCGTGGGCCGTGCCACCCAGGCGCAGCGCGACGCCTTCAAGCAGTCTCGGGAGTGGATGGACGCGGCATTAGACCTGGTCAAGCCGGGGGTCACCACCGATCAGATCGCCAAGGTGTGGCCGCGTGCCGAGGAGTTCGGTTTCGAGGACGAGATGGATGCCTTCGGGCTCCAGTTCGGTCACGGTGTCGGGGTCGGGTTGCACGAGCGCCCCATCATCAGCCGTCTCAACTCGCTGGAGACCCCGGTCGAGATCCAGGAGGGGATGCTCTTCGCCCTGGAGACCTACGCACCCGCGGCCGACGGCCGGTCCGCGGCGCGGATCGAGGAAGAGGTGGTGGTGACCGCCGACGGGTGCAAGGTCATCACTCTCTTCCCATGTGAAGACCTGATGGTGGCGAATGCGTACTGAGGAGTTGTACGACTATGCCCTGAGGGAGCCGCGTCTCCCCGAGCCGGTCGACCGCTCCCTCGAGGAGGCGGACATCGACGAGGAGCTGCGTCTCGGGATGTACCGCAAGCTCCACGAGCTGAGGCAGTTCGGCAAACGCGCACACGATCTCTTCCTGCAGAACCTGGTCAAGGGGACCACGCACCTGTCGCTGGGCATGGAGGCCGTTGCCACCGGGTTCGGCGCCGCGATGCGGCCCGACGACTACACCTTCGCCAGCTACAGGGGCCACGCCCATTCCCTGGCAAGGGGAATGGATCTCGGTGCCGCCATGGCGGAGCTCCTGGGTCGGGAGAACGGGATCTTGGGAGGCAAGGGGGGCTCGATGCACCTCACCGATGTCTCGAAGGGGATGATGGGGTCTTACGCCATCATCGGCGCCCACCTCTGCGTGGCGAACGGGGCGGCCTGGTCGGCTCAGATGAGAGGCTCCGATCAGGTCGCCGTCGCATTCTTCGGAGATGGGACCACCAACATCGGGGCATTCCACGAGGCATTGAACATGGCGAAGGTCTGGGACCTTCCGGTGGTGTTCGTCTGCGAGAACAACCTCTACATGGAGTACACCCCCATCGACCTGATCACGGCGGTCGACCATCCTGCTGCGGGGAGGGCGTCGGCGTATGACCTGGAGCCGATCGTCATCGACGGCAACGACCCCGATGCGGTCTATCTCACGGCAAGCGAAGCTCTCCGCCGCGCTCGCTCAGGGGAGGGCCCGACGCTGATGGAGGCCGTGACATACCGATCGGGCGGCCACTCCAGGGCCGACCCCGGCAAGTACCGGCCACCCGCCGAGGTGGATGCCTGGATCGCACGGGACCCGCTCCCCATGTATCACGAGCGACTGCTTTCCCTCGGCACACCCGAGGCCGAGCTCAGCTCGATCGAGAGACAGGTGGCGGAGGCGATCGACGCCGCCACCGAGTTCGCCAAGTCGGGCAGGGAGCCCGGGGATGGCTCTTTGCTGACTGACGTGTACGCCGACGGGGGCTCCCGATGGCGGAACTGAGCTACCGGGAGGCGGTGGCATACGGCATCGCCCAGGAAATGCGTCGCGATCCAACGCTGGTGATGCTCGGCGAGGACGTTGCGGCCGCCGGTGGAGTGTTCAAGACCACGGTGGGTCTCCTCGACGAGTTCGGGCCCGACCGGGTGCGTGACACGCCGATCTCCGAACAAGCGATCCTGGGAGCGGCCATGGGCGCGGCGATGACGGGGATCCCGGTCATCGCCGAGATCATGTTCTCCGACTTCCTCGCCGTGTGCTGGGACATGGTCGCCAACGAGATCGCCAAGAGCCGCTATATGACCAATGGCCAGGTCAGCTTTCCGCTGGTGATCAGGACCGCCAACGGCGGAGGCGCCAGGTTCGGCGCACAGCATTCTCAGAGTGTGGAGAACTGGGCCATGATGATCCCCGGGCTCAAAGTGGTGGCTCCGTCCACCCCCAAGGATGTCGTCGGCCTCATGGCCGCCTCGATCAGAGATCCTGATCCTGTCGTGTTCTTCGAGCACAAGTCACTCATGGCCTCGAAGGCAGATGTTCCGGACGGCGAGATCCTCGATGAGCTGGGGCGCGCACGGGTGGTGCGTGAGGGAAGCGACGTGACCATCGCAGCCCTCGCCCTGATGGTTCCGCGTGCCATGGAGGCGGCGGACAGGCTCGCCAAAGATGGTGTGTCGGCCGAGGTGATCGACGTCCGGTCACTCGTCCCGCTCGACACGCGAACCCTTCTCGACTCGGTTTCCAAGACCGGTAGGTTCTTCACCGTCGAGGAGAACCCGCGTCTCTGCGGTTGGGGGGCGGAGCTGGTCTCGATAATGGCTGAGGAGGCCTTTTGGGGCTTGGACGGCCCCTGTGTCCGGATCACGACTCCGCACATCCCGCTCCCGGCAGCTGCTTCTCTGGAGGATCTCGCACTCCCATCGGTGGACCGAATCCATGTCACGGTCCTCGAGTCCGTCGGCTCGGGGGATCCGGTGTGAGCTCGAGGACCCTGATCCGGGGTGGCTCTGTCCTCACCCTGGGGGTGAAGACCCCCAACTTCGACGCGGCGGATGTCCTCATCGACGACGGCAGGGTGGCCGAGGTGGGGCGTGGGCTTCGCGCCCGTGACGCCGAGCTGGTGGACGCCTCCGACACCATCGTCATGCCCGGCTTCGTCGACACCCACCGCCACGTCTGGAAGTCGCTGTTTCGAAATCTCGACCAGGCCGAGTCGGGTGGCCGCACATCCGTTGTCGATACCGCTCTGCACCAGCCCGAGGACGTGTATGCCGCAACCCTCGTCGGTCTGCTCGGAGCGGTGGAGGCGGGGATAACCACAGTGGTCGACTGGGCAGACCTCCCCCCGGGCCACGAACACTCCCGGGCCGCCCTGGAGGCACACCGCGACTCCGGACTGCGAACCGTCTTCGTCACCGCCGGTTTGGAGCAGCGTCCCGAGCTCCAAGGGTCGTTGACAACGATCGCCTTCGGCTCCCCCGATCTGACCGGCGCTTTCCTCGACCGGCTGACCGAGGGTTGGGCGTCGGCGCGCGCCGAGGGATTGAGGATCCACGTCCACGCCGGGCTACCCGACTCCCCTCAGGGGCTGGTGGCGAATCTCTGGGAGAGAGGACTGCTCGGGGAGGATGTGACCCTGATCCACTGCTCGAGCCTGCGTGGGGACGATCTCGATGCGGTGGCGTCGTCGGGTGCTTCTGTCTCATTGACTCCTCCCAGCGAGATGGCCGGTGGGCTCGGCTCACCGCCGACACAGGAGCTGATCGACCGGGGGGTCAGGCCGGGGCTCGGGGTGGACAGTGAAGGGGCCACCCCGGGCGACATGTTTGCTCCGATGCGGGCGACTATCTCGATGCAACACGCGGAACTGTTCGACCTCAGACTGGCAGGCAAGGGCGGTCTCCCCAATCTCCTCTCCACCCGAGAGGTCATTCGATACGGGACCCTTCACGGCGCCCGGGTTGCCGGCCTCGGGGACGTCACCGGGTCGCTCGAACCGGGGAAACAGGCAGATCTCATCGTCCTCCGCGCCGACCGCCCCAATATCACCCCGGTCAACGACCCGATCGGCGCAGTGGTATGGGGTATGGACACCTCCAATCTCGACTGGGTCTTCGTAGGTGGCAAGGCGCTGATGCGCGGTGGCGAGTTGGCGGCGGACGTCGCGAGGGCTCGCGCTCTGGCCGGCTCCGCCCAGGAACGGGTGGTGGGGCGTGCTTCAAGGCTGCTGGTGGACACAGGAGGTGCCGGTTGATCACGACCAGGGCCCCGTCTTCGTCGCTGACCCAGCTGGTTGTCGCCTCGCGGTACATTCCGGTCTACCTGGCGTTCGCCCTGCTCCTGGTGGTTGCATCGATCTGGGCGCCGCAGGCTCTCAGCCGCGTGGCGATCAGTGCCGTCGCTCCATTCGGGGCCATTCTCGGGATAGCCGCACTGGGTCAGATGCTGGTGGTGATGACCGCCGGCATCGATCTCAGCACCCCGGCCACCCTGACACTGGCGATGGTGATCATGACCGGGGTGAGCCAACAGTCCGACGACCGAATCGGGATCGCGGTGCTTACGGCACTCGGCGCGGCAGCCCTGATCGGGCTGGTCAACGGGATATTGATCGGCGGGCTCAAGCTGAATGCCCTCATCGTCACCCTGGCCGTGGGCCAGGTGGTGATCGGGATCATCAATCGCTACGGACGGACTTTCCCGGTCCAGAGTCAGGTGCCTGCCGGTTGGACCGAGTTGACCACCGCCCGCATCTTCGGGATCAGCTCGGTCTTCTGGGCAGGGGTGGTGCTGACGATCGCCCTCATCCTCGGTTTCAGGTACACCGCTGTCGGCCGCAGGTTCCAGGCGGTCGGTGCCAACCCGGTGGCCTCCCACGTCGTCGGCGTGAGGGTGAACCTCAACCAGATCCTGGTCTATGTGGTTGCCGCCATCTTCTACGCCGTCGCGGGTCTGGCCCTGTCCGGACTGCTCCGCACTCCCGGAGTGGCGGTCAACAACCAATATCTGCTCGGCCCGATCGCCGCGGTGGTCATCGGGGGAGCGTCGCTGACCGGCGGTCTGGCCAGCTCGACCTCCACATTCACCGCAGCGGTCTTCCTCACCGGGCTTACCCAGGTCATGCGGACCATGGGGCTGGGCACCGCATGGCAGTTCGTCGTCTTCGGGCTGGTGATCATCGGAGGGATGCTGGTTTCGGGCGATCGGATCATCAAGGGCGTGGAACAACTGCTCCGCGAGCGAAGACGACCGAATCGCAGGAAGGAACGAGAAACAACGAGCTCGATCGAATGACATGGTGAGGAAGGAGATTCGACCGACAAATCGACCACAAATGAGAAACATGACCAGGGCGAACCCGCCCATATGGAGGAGGATATGAGAAGAACCAAGATCATCGGTCTCATCGCCGTGTTGGCGTTGACCGTGGCGGCCTGTGGCGGCGATGGAGCGGGTGACACCACCACGAGTGAGGCGCCGGATACCACCGGACCCCCTGCCGAGACCACCACCACGCCCGCCGGTGACACCACCACCACAGCAGACGGAGGCGACAACCCACTCGCCGAGTTCGGCGAGGACCCCTCAGCTGCGGACTTGTTGCTGGTCGAGAAGGCCCTTGGCCCGGTGGAGCCGTCGGCTCCGGACAGCTGGAACATCATCCTGGCCTCGGTAGCCCGTGCCCATCAGGATCTCGCGGCCGCCGGTATCGACATCGAGAAGGCCATCGAGTGCTGGGCCAACCAGCAGTGTGACACCGGCAGTGGCGGCGACCTGGTCATGGGTTACGCCGACGGGGGTGGCAATGATGTCAACGTGTGGCGCGCGGTGAGCCACATGGAGGCCATCCTCCAGGCGCTCACCTATCCCGAGATCGGCACCATCATCTCGACGGCGGCCAACTTCGATCCGGACCCGACCGTCCACGAGGGTCAGTTCAGGTTCCTGATCGAGAGCGGGGTCGACTTCATCGTCGGCTACCCAGACATCGGCGCGCTCCTGGCCGAGGAGGTCATGGAGGCCGAGGCGGCGGGCATACCCTACGTCCCGTTCTCCGCGGGCTTTGTGGGCCTGCCCGGGCAGGAGGGTGCTCTCACCCCTGGTGAGGACTACACAGCCGTGGTTGGGGAAGACCTCTGCGAGCTGGGCAATAGCTTTGCCGAGACCCTGAACACGGGTGTCGGCAGTGGCGACGTGGCCCTTCTCGGAGGGACGCCGGGCAATGCCCTCTCGCTGGGTTGGCAGCGGTGCACCATCGGTGGGCTGGGGGACGGTCTCAACCTGGTCAATCCACCAGCCGATGAGAACAGCACCACGGGCGACACCAGCTGGTTCAACCCGATCATCCCCGACATCTTCCGGGGATTGCTGACCCAGGATCCCGACATCCGAGGGTATGCCTACGAGTATGCCGATGGTCTCCTGGCCGGGCTGACCGCCTACGGAGATCTGGGAATCCCGGTGGAGAACCTGACAGTGGCCTTGCGCACCGACGAGCAGAGCTTGTTCTGCGACTGGGTGGACCGCAACGAGCCGACATACAACATCTTCTTCTCGGCCGGTGGCAACTTCCAGTCGCGGATCAGTGTCACCGCGGCGATGCTGGCCCTCCAGGATGCGGATGTGCCCGGAGAGATCGTCGTGCCCCACGTCATGCGGCAGGTGACGGCCGACGACTGTGACCCGGATCGGCCGAACCCGGTCGTCTCCGGGACGTCGCTCGTCCCCGACGACGTCCTGGTGAGGATGTTCGGCGGCGGATGACAGACCGCGATCCTGCAGGAGAGTCGAGGCCCGAGCTGGTTCTCGAGCTGGAGGGTGTTTCCCGCCAGTTCGGGGCGGTGCGGGCATTGACGGACGTCAGCTTCGACTGCCGCGCCGGAGAGGTTCACGCCCTCGTCGGTGAGAACGGCTCGGGGAAGTCGACTCTCCTGGGGATCGCCTCAGGGTTTGTGGACCCCGATCTGGGCTCTGTCCGGATCGGGGGCAAACCCCTGCGACGCGACTCGCCTGCCATGGCCCGAAAGCTGGGACTGGCCATGGCCTACCAGGAGGGCTCGGCCGTGGGGGCGGAGCCGGTGAAGAACAACTTCTACTTCGCCGCGCCTCCGGAGAAGCGACCCTCGTTCTGGAGGCGGAAGAAGTGGGCCCGCAAGCTGCTCGCCGAGTTCGATCTCGACCTCGAGTTGTTCCCCGACGTCCCGGCGGGTTTTCTCACCCTGGCCGACCGCCAGCTCTTCGAGGTGGCCAAGGCACTGGTCACGGACCCGAGGGTGTTGCTCCTCGATGAGCCCACCACTGCTCTCGGTCCCGACGAGGTCGAGGCGCTCCACCGCACGGTTCTGGCGTGCAGGGCGCGTGGGGTGGGAGTCGTCTATGTCAGCCACCGCCTCCCCGAGGTCCTCGAGGTGGCCGATCGCGTCACTGTGCTCCGTGATGGGCAGAGCCAGGGGACGTTCGACGCCAGACGGACGACGGAGGCCGAGCTCGTCGAGCTGATCGTCGGCCGTCCCTTCGAGGCGGCCTTCCCATCACCTGCGCCCAGGTTGGCCGAAATCGACGAGGTGCTGATCGTCGACGGCCTGCAGGGTCAGTCTTTCGGGCCGGTCAGCTTCACGTTGGAGAGTGGGGAGATCGTCGGCATCGCCGGCGCCGAGGGCAACGGCCAGCCCCAACTCTTCGACACGCTCTCTGGGCGGACGCCGCCCCGCGCCGGTCGGGTCGTGTGCTCTGGGAAGGAGCTCAACCTGGTCTCGACACACGAGGCTGTGGGCGCCGGTGTGATGTTGCTTCCCGGCGACCGCAAGCACGAAGCCTTGATGGGCGTTCTCGGTGTCAGAGTCAACTCAACCATCCAGTCGATCGGGAGATTCAGCACTCTTGGCTTCCTCAGGAGGCGGGCCGAACGCGAGGCGGTCAAGGATCTCGTCGAGCAACTCGAGATCAGGACACCATCGTTAGACCAGCCGGTCGAGTTCCTCTCCGGGGGGAATCAGCAGAAGGTGTCCGTCGCCAGATCCTTTCTCAGGGAGCCGTCGGTGATCCTGGCCTATGAGCCCACCCAGGGCGTCGATGTCGGCTCACGCTTCGACATCTACGAGGCGCTTCGAAACCGGAGCGACTCCGGAGCCGGCATCCTCCTCAAGTCGAGCGACCCGATCGAGCTCTCCGGTCTGTGTGATCGCGTGCTGGTCATGTCGCGCGGGACGATCGTCGAAGAGATACCCGGGGACGAGCTCGACGAGGTGCGGATCGTCGAGGCAATCGTCAGAGGGCCGGGCATGTCCAAGGCCGCCCGGTCTCCGTTGGGCGTGGCCATGCCCAAGGCCCCGAGCGGGCGGAGTGCGGGGTGAGCGAGCCGATCGTCACCACCAGGGCCGACGAGGCTCGTCGTCTCGTCCGCAAGGCCCTCCGCAATATCCGCGAGAAAGAGAAGTGGCGCAAGGTCATCAAGTTCCGCCTGTGGATGCCGGTCACCCTCCAGGTACTCCTGATCGGGGCGCTGCTCTGGTACACGACGACCCGTTTCGAGGGCTTCCTCAACCAGTCGAACGTCTACAACATCCTCCTGCTGGCCATGCCGCTGGCCGTTGCCGCCATCGCCCAGACCAATGCGATCCTGGTGGGTTACCTCGACCTCTCGGTCGGGGCGATGATCAGCTTCGGCGTCGTGACCGCCTCGTTCCTGATCGGCGCGGAGGCCACCCTCTCTCAGATCCTCGTCGGGTCTGCCGCCATCTTCGGCTTCGGCTTGGCGCTGGGTCTGGTCAATTCTTTCTTGATCCGGGGCGTCAAGATCCCGTCGATCATCGCCACGTTGGCCACCCTGAGCATCCTCGACGGGATCTCGCTGAACCGACGCCCAACCACCCAGGGTGCGATCAGCGGCGATCTCGCCACTTTCCTGACCGCGAGTTGGGGGCCGGTGCCCGTAGCGTTCATCGTCATAGTCCTGGGCGCCGGGCTCCTCGACCTCTGGCTGCATGCGTCGGGATCGGGGTTGGCGGTCCGGGCAGTAGGTCACGACGAGAGGTCGGCCAAACGAGGTGGGATCAGGACCAACTGGGTGAGGGTACGGGCTCTCGTTCTCTGCAGTCTTTTGGCCACGGTCGCCGCCTTCCTGGTGATGGCTCGCTCGCCGGTGGGCAACGCCTCGATCGGCTCGGCGTTCACGCTCAACAGCATCACCGCTGCCGTGCTGGGCGGGGCATCCCTGGCAGGTGGCAGGGCCACGTTCCTCGGGGCCACCGTGGCGGCCATCCTGCTGGCGCTGATCATCTTCGTACTCCCCTTCCTCGGGCTGACGCCCACGGATGGCTCCATGATCATCGGCGCTCTCGTCCTCGTCGGGATCATCCTGTTCCAGGCGGGCGATATCAAGGAGCTGGTGAAACGGAACTTCCGGAGAGCACGCCGTCTCGCCCTGGGAAGCCGTGTCGCCGAGAGCGCCGAGATACCGTCGTACTACCCGGAGGGCAACGACTTCTCCGTGGTGCCGGCCAACCGCAAACTGATCAGCGGCGGGATGATTCTCAGCATGGACCCCGCCGTCGGAGACTTCGTTGCCGGGGACGTGCTCATCGACAGGGACAGGATCGTGGAGGTTGGCCCGTCGATCGACGTAAACGGAGCCGAGGTCATCGACGCCCGGGGGATGATCGTCATGCCGGGGTTCATCGACACCCATCGTCATATCTGGGAGGGCCTCCTCCGCAACATCGGAACGGATGTCCCTCTCGAGGGAAGGACGAGCTACATCTCCTTTGTGCTCCACAAGCTGGCACCGGCGTTCCGTCCGGAGGACGCCTACGTGGGCAACCTGGTCTCTGCGCTCGGGGCGATAGACGCGGGGATCACCACGCTTCTCGACTGGTCGCACATCCAGGGATCTCCAGCACACACCGATGCCGTGATCCAGGCGCTGAAGGACTCCGGTCTGCGCGCCGTCTTCGCATACGGATTCCCCTGGTGGGGCAAGTGGGAGGAGCGGCAGCCCAGCTGGTTTGTCCGTGCCGCCAACGAGCACTTCACCACCAAGGACCAGATCCTCACCCTGGCGCTGGCTGCGCCGGGCCCCGAGTTCACCGATTTCGAGGTTTCCCGTGACCACTGGAAGCTGGCCCGGGAGACCAACGCTCGCATCTCGACGCACGTGGGGGTGGGGACCTACGGTCTGGACGGCAAGGTCCAGGAGATGGGGGAAGCCGGGCTGCTCGGGCCCGATACCACCTACATCCATTGCACGACGCTGAACGACACCGAGATCCAAATGATCGTCGACACCGGCGGGACGGTGTCTCTGGCCTCACCAGTGGAGATGATGATGGGTCACGGGATGCCACCGATCCAGAAGTTCCTCGATCGGGGTCTCCGCCCCAGTCTCAGCGTCGACGTCGAGACCAACGTGCCCAACGACATGTTCAATCAGATGCGCTCGGTGCTCGGCCTGCAACGGGCGATCGCCACCCGGGATGGGAAGACACCCGTCTCAACCCGTGAGGTGCTGGCCTACGCCACGGTGGAGGGGGCCCGGGCCAACGGTCTCGCGGACAAGGTGGGGACGGTCACGCCCGGTAAGCAGGCCGACATCGTCATGCTGCGCACCGACCGGTTCAATGTCACACCGCTCAACGACCCGGTTACCGCGGTGGTGACCGGAATGGACACCGGGAACGTCGACACCGTGGTGATCGCCGGTCGGGTCATGAAACGGCACGGGAGGCTGCTTCATGTCGACTGGCCGGCGGTGAGGAGGATGGCCGAGGAGTCGCGTGACTATGTTGTCGCCCGGTCGGGTTTCAAGGTACCCAGGATCTAGCCCCCGCTCGGCCGCTGCCTGCCGCGCAGACGTCGCGACCTGAGGTTGTACGACCTCCATCGAGGTCGCCTGGCCTCGAGTTTGCTTTCAACGGGGCCCGATTCACCCCGATTCCAGACGACGCGGAGCCATGGCCCAGGTCTAATTTGGGTCCGCCATCGTCGTCACGGTGACGCGAGGCGGGAGGAGCAATATGGCAGATACCAAAGAGCGTCCGACAGCGCCACCCTCGGGGGGCTCGGTGCTCGACTCCTACTTCAAGCTGACCGAACGGGGCACTTCTGTCGGCACCGAGGTGAGGGCCGGGGTCACGACATTCCTGGTGATGGCCTACATCATCTTCGTCAACCCCAGCATTCTCGGGGCAGCGGGTCTCGACGCCGGTGCGGTGGGAGCCGCCACGGCATTGGTGGCAGGCCTGCTCACGATCCTCATGGGTGTAATCGCCAACTACCCGATCGCCATGGCGGCGGGTCTCGGGATCAACGCCGCAGTTGCTTTTGGTTTGGTGCTCGGAGACGGGCTCACCCCTGCTGGAGCGATGGGGGTGATCGTTCTCGAGGGCCTGATCGTGGCGGCACTCGTTGTCGTTGGGCTGCGGGAGGCGATCATGGAAGCGGTCCCCCTGAGCCTGAAGCGGGCGATCGGGGTGGGTATCGGACTGTTCATCCTGTTCATCGGGTTCGAGCAGGGAGGATTGATCGCACCGGGCGAGCCGATCGTCCAGTTCGTGTTCCCCAATACCAACGGGGCCTGGGTCATGCTGATCGGGCTGCTCATCACCATCCTGCTGTACGCAAGGAAGGTGCCTGGCGCCCTGATCATCAGCATCCTCGCCACCACGGTGGTGGCCTTGCTCTGGGACGTCGCGGCAGTTCCGGACGACCTGACGGTGACACCCAGCTTTGACACGCTGGGTGACTTCGACCTGGGCAACGTTTTCGAGGTGCTTGGGGTCCTGACCGCGTCGTTGACGATCTTCAGCTTCATGCTGACCGACTTCTTCGACACGATGGGAACGGCAACCGCGATCGTGGAGCAGGCAGGGCTCACCGACGAGGATGAGAACATCCCCGGGATCGGAAAGCTGTTGTTCGTCGATTCGATCGGAGCCGCCGCCGGTGGCGCTGCAGGGATCAGCTCGAACACCAGCTACATCGAGAGCTCGGCTGGTGTGGCCGAAGGAGGAAGGACCGGTCTCACCTCGGTGGTGGTCGGAATCTTGTTCCTGATCGCCATCTTCCTGTCGCCGCTGGCCCTCATCGTGCCGCCAGAGGCGACCGCACCGGTGCTTATCCTGGTCGGATTCCTGATGGCCGGGCTGATCAAGGGGATCGACTTCGGGGACTTCGAGGAGGGCTTCCCGGCCCTTCTCGCCATCATCCTGATGCCCCTGACGTTCAGCATCACGGTCGGGATCGGAGCCGGGTTCGTCATGTACGCACTGATCAAGGTGGCGAAGGGAAAGGCGAGCGAGATCCACCCCCTGATGTGGGTGGTGGCGCTCGCCTTCCTGGTCTACTTCGGCCAGGCCGCCCTCGACGCAGCCATCTCCGCCTGACGAGCAGCCCAGACGCAGACATGAGTTTGTGCGACCTCAGGTCGCACAAACTCATGTTTCGCTCAAGCGAGGGCCACCGGTGTCCCCTGGTGAAAACGGAGCTGCCAACCGGCGGCCGTATTGACCCAGACGGATGTCCGGCGGGCTCGCTCCTCCACATTCTCGTAGACGACCCGACTGAGATAGTTGACGAGGGCGACGTCGGGGGTCAGTGATGCTTGTCTGAAGCCCACCAGTGGCAGCTGTGCATGGAAGGGCCGCTGGGGGGTGTCCATCATGTCCAGCCGGGAGTGATGTCGGCCCGAGGCGCCGAACTCTTCGAAGTCCTGATGGAGGATCCGATCCATCCACTCTCGATCGAACCGGGTATCGGGGCGCCACAGGTCCTCCTCTAGGTGGCGCAGGTAGGGTCTCGTGTCGAGAACCGCTTGCGTCGGGATGGCACCGTATACGTGGGGGAACGCCTCGCCGGATCCGGCCGGGTCCTCGAAGGTCAGCGACTTGCCCAGAGCCTTGGGGTCGATCGTGAGGAGGGTGAGATCATTTCGACCCCGGTAGAGGCGACGGGCCACCGCGTCCACCTGGTCGGCCGTCGAGCAGTGGATGAATCCGTCCCATTGGAGACTCGGTGCCTGGTACACCTCGGTCCGTGCCGCCCAGTCGCCGGGCTCGGCGAGGTGATATATCGGCCCGGTCAGCCGCTCATCTTCGCCATACGGCGCTGCATCTCCTGTTGGGACACGTCCTCGATGTGGGTTGCTATCCACCACTGATTCCCCTGACCGTCGATCACGCCTGCCGATCGATCACCATAGAGCTGATTCTCGGGTTCCCGAATGCTGGTGGCACCCTCGTCAGGCCTCATCAGCTGCAACCGGTGGTGTCGCCACAGGTGAGGCAGACGTAGCAACTGCCGTTGCGGATGGTCATGTGGCCACAGTTGGAGCAGGCGGGCGCATCACCCATGTTCTCGGCCAAGGCGACATCGGCGAGCCGCGCCCCGCCGCCAACCGTGCTCGCCACCATCTGCTCCGACTCCGGCGCCCTCACCGTCCCATTAGGCGACTCGAGGAACTCGACTGCCGCCCTCACCACCTCGACGTCGTCTTCGGCGGCGGCATCGGTCAGGTCGAGTTGCACACCGGCCTCGGCGGCCAACCCCTTGGGGGGCGCCGAGAAGTCGCCTTCGCGATCGGGCGGGACCTGGGCCAACTCATCGCGTTTCAGGTACTCCACGCCCAGGGCGCGGAACACGTAGTCGACTATCGAGTTGGACATCTTGATGTTGGGGTGACCCTCGACCATGCCACGAGGCTCGAATGTCTGGAACGTGAAGGTGTCGACGAACTCCTCCAAAGGCACCCCGTATTGGAGACCCTTTGACACCGCTATGGCGAAACAGCTCAAGATCCCCTTCAGGGTGGCCCCTTCCTTGGCGAGGTCGATGAAGATCTCACCGAGGGTCCCGTCCTGGTACTCACCGGTCCGAAGGTAGACCTTGTGACCTCCCACCCTGGCCTCCTGGAGATACCCCGAGCGCCGGGCCGGTAGCAGGAAGCGTGGTGGCTTCATCCCTCGGGCATATGCCTGTGTCGGCGAGATGCCCGCCGGGAGGTTGCCCCAGTGGACGGCCTTCTCGGTCTCAACGGCCGCGGTCAGCCCGGCCGGCTCGTCCTCATTGCTCTCGCCCTCGTCCGAGGTCGCCGACAACGGCTGGCTCGCCTTGGAACCGTCGCGATAGAGAGCCATCGCCTTGAGACCTAGCTCCCACGACATGTGGTAGGCCTGGTCGATGTCGTCGGTGGTCACCTCGTTCGGCATGTTTATCGTTTTGGAGATCGCCCCCGAGATGAACGGCTGAACCGCTGCCATCATCTTGATGTGCCCGTTGTGGTGGATGTACCGCTCCCCGTACTTGCCATTCTTGTTGGCGGTGTCGAAGACCGACAGATGCTCATCCTTGATGTGCGGAGCACCCTCGATGGTCTGCCGGCCACAGATGTGATCGTTGGCCTCGGTGATCTGGGCTCGGCTGAACCCGAGAGCCCGCAGCAGGTCGAAGCCCCAGCCGGTGTACTCGTCCACGCTGAACCCGAGCCGTTGCAGCGTCTCCTCGCCGAAGGTGAAGACGTTGAAGGCGTGCTTCAGATCGAACACCGCCGGCAGGTTCGCCTGGAGTCTGAGTATGTCCTCGGAGTTGAAGCCTTTCTCCAACAGGGTGTCGGTGTTGACGTGAGGAGCGCCCTCGATCGAGCTGGTGCCGACTATGTAGGTGACTATGTCTGAGATCTCCTCGGGGGCATAGCCGAGACGGACCAGTGCAGGAGCCACGGATTGGTTGACGATCTTGAAGAAACCGCCGCCGGCCAGCTTCTTGAACTTCACCAGGGCGAAGTCGGGCTCGACCCCGGTGGTATCACAACTCATCAGGAGCCCGATTGTCCCGGTCGGCGCTATGCACGTCGCTTGTGCGTTGCGATAGCCGTGCTCTTCACCGAGCTCGAGGGCGATGTCCCACGACTCCCGTGCCGCAACCAACAGATCCTCAGGACACAGCTCCGAATCGATACCCATGACTCTGGTCGAGACGTCGTCGTAGTCGTCTCCGTCGTAGGCGGCAACGCGATGGTTACGTATGACTCGCAACATGGCGTCACGGTTCTCGTCGTAGCGGGGGAAGGGACCAACCACCCCGGCCATCTCGGCGGAGGTGGCGTAGGAGTATCCGGTGAGGATCGACGTGATCGCTCCAGCGATTGCTCGACCCTCGTCGGAGTCATATGCGACACCCTGACGCATCAACAGTGAGCCGAGATTGGCGTATCCCAAGCCCAGTGTCCGATAGTCGTAGGAGCCTTGTGCGATCTCTTTGGAAGGGAAGTGGGCCATCGCAACAGAGATCTCCAAGACGATGGTCCAGAGCCGGACTGCGTACTTGTAGCCCTCGATGTCGAACTCACCGGTGGAGTCGTCGTAGAACGTCACTAGGTTTATCGAGGCCAGGTTGCAGGCGGTGTCGTCGAGAAACACATACTCACTGCAGGGATTGGATGCGTTGATCCGACCACCCGCCGGGCTGGTGTGCCACTCGTTGGTAGTGGTGTCGAATTGGAGACCCGGATCTGCACAAGCCCAAGCCGCATCTGCGATCCTCTTCCAAAGGTCCCGGGCCTTGACCGTTTTACGCACCGAGCCGTCCGTGCGGTTTATCAGGTCCCACTCACCGTCCTCCTGGACCGCTCTCACGAAGTCATTGCTGACACGGACCGAGTTGTTGGAGTTCTGGCCTGACACCGTGGCGTAGGCCTCACCGTTGAAGTCGGCCGGGTAGCCACCATGCTCGATGAGGATCTTGGCCTTCTCCTCCTCGACCTTCTTCCAATCGATGAAGGTCTCGATGTCGGGATGGTCGATGTCGAGGATGACCATCTTGGCTGCCCGACGGGTTGTTCCCCCCGACTTGATCGCGCCTGCCGCCCGATCACCGATCTTGAGGAACGACATGACACCGGACGACTTGCCTCCGCCAGAGAGCAATTCGCCCTCGGCGCGGATCTTGGAGAAGTTGGATCCGGCGCCGGAGCCGAACTTGAAGATGCGTGCCTCCCTCACCCAGAGGTCCATGATCCCACCCGGGTTGACCAGGTCGTCGCCCACCCGGTTGATGAAGCAGGCGTGAGGTGCGGGTCGGCTGTAGGAGTCGGGTGACTCGGTCAGCTCCCTCGTCTCACCGTCGACGTACCAGAAGCCCTGGGCGGGGCCGGTCAGCCCGTAGGCCCAGTTGAGACCGGTGTTGAACCACTGTGGGGAGTTGGGGGCGGCCATCTGATTGGCCAGCATGTACTTGAGCTCGTCCTCGAAGGCGACGGCGTCCTCGGTGGAGGCGAAGTAGCCCTCCTTCTCGCCCCAGTGGCGCCAGGTGCCGGCGAGCCGGTCGAACACCTGCTTGGCCGACCGCTCCGGACCGGTGACCGGCTTTCCGTCCTCGTCGAGGATCTGGTTCCCGTCGTCGTCGAACTGGGGGACCCCGGCCTTGCGGAAGTACTTCGACACCATGATGTCTGAGGCCACCTGGCTCCACTGTGCCGAGATCTCGGCGTCGTTCATCTCGAAGACGATCGAGCCGTCGGGGTTGGTGATGCGGGAATCTCGACGCGACCACTCGAACAGGGTGTATGGGTCGGTTCCGGCCTCGGTGAAACGACGGTTGATCCGCAGGCCTTTGCTCATCCTCTTCTCCTCCTACGCACTTCTCGGTCCGAACATCCCTCCAAACGGGGAGGTCCATTCTCAACTCCAACCACAAGATGTTGTGGTGTGCGGGGAAGTGTCCACTACATCTGGTATGGACTTCAATACTGTAATTACAAAGGTGTCATCCGTCAACCACCAGTTTTCCGCAGGTCGCAAAAGGCGATTCGGGCACCAGCCACCAGCAGGATGGCAGGGGGAAGTCGAAGACGACGACAAGCGTCGGGGGAAGTGACCGGGACGATAAACGTGGTGCCGAACGCAGTCCAGCAATCTCGCTCAATGCTTTTCGCGAGCCCTTGACATGGGAGACTTGGTGGTGTGACGGAACAATTCGTCGTCGCCCGCAACCCCGATCCCGGGTCGACCCTCCCGTTCCTGCTGAGTCTTCCCATCGACGGGGGCATCTTCCTCAAGACGAGGGAGTCGTGGCCACGGGCCAACCGCGCCTACTGCCACCCGGTCGATGAGTGGCCCGAGGGAGCGGAGGTGATCGAGGAGGTGAGCGTGACACTGTGTCGTCGACGTGGCTCCGCCATCGACCTCGTGCTCGATCGCCGCGTGAATTCGAGGAGCCAGTTCGTCTTCACAACGAGCAAGGGGCGCGAGATCATCCTGTGGCAGACCCCCAAGGTGACCCGGAAGGCACGTCCCGGGGCTCGCGTCCCCAAGCGGCGCGCCGCGGGGCTGGAGGAGTGGCAGATAACGGTGGACACCAGGGAGCGATACCCGTATCGGTTCGCCAATCGGCCGGTGAGCACTGAGCGGGGAGCACTCCCCGTCGGTGACTACGCGGTGATGTCGGGCGAGCGGGTAATCGCATCGGTCGAGCGCAAGACGCTGGAGAACCTGAGTGCGGATCTGATCTCGGGAAAGCTGACATTTGCCATGGCCGAGCTCGCCACCCTCCCGGCGGCTGCGGTTGTGGTCGAGGATCGATACACGGCCCTGTTCAAGGTCGAGCGTGTCGAGCCGGGCTGGCTGCCGGAGCTGGTGGCGCGTGTCCAGGTCAGATTTCCCAACGTGCCGATCGTGTTCTGCGACAACCGCAAGTTCGCAGAGGAGTGGACTTACCGTTTCCTGGGAGCCGCCCTCGCCGAGTTGGGAGCGGCGTCCGACTCCTGAACGGTCGAACGGCCGGGCTCACCGGGCCGGATGGTCCCAGGCATCCTCGGGGTTGCCGGTGTCGATGCTCCATCGGGGGAGGAAGAACTGGACGAGAGGCCCGATGAAGACGGCGAAGGCGATGGTCCCGACGCCGAACGTCCCACCCATGAGGATGCCGGTGATCAGCACGACAATCTCG
>Ga0326597_10002827_pt1 | contig 25719 bp, 24 predicted proteins | sample RVTome_12_FD_203789 | JGI IMG/M metagenome (GOLD analysis project Ga0326597, IMG submission 203789) | Soil microbial communities from uranium-contaminated site in the Upper Colorado River Basin, Wyoming, United States - RVT100D185 | ecosystem: Environmental > Terrestrial > Soil > Contaminated >... | reverse complement strand
TGATGCCGACGACGCCGCATTCCTCGCGCGGCCGGTCATCGAGATCCTCGGATCTCATGTCACTGGGCGAGAGGTTCAATACTGGTAATGACACTTCATGCTCCGGTGGCGGAAGGAGCATTCATGATACCCGGGATGGCCCCGAAGTATGCTGCCGTCATGGCCTTTGGATCCGCTGCGATCGAGGCATCACGCGCGGTCACGCTGAAGCCCTCCTCGCCGGGCTTCACCTGCCCGATGCGGCGCGCCCGAACGCCGTGCTCCTCGGCGATCGCAAGCACCGCATCGGTCGACGACGGCGCGCAGGACACCACGATGCGGCCCTGGGATTCCGCGAAGAGCGACTGCACCGGCCGCAGATCGTCATCGAGCGAGACCTCCACACCCAGCGGCTGCTCACCGTTTCCGATAGCCGCCTCGGCCAGCGTGCATGCGATCCCTCCCTCCGAGCAGTCGTGGGCGGAGCGCAGCAGCTGCTCATGCGCCATGCGCAGCACGGCCTGCTGAAGCTCGCGCTCGGCGCCGAGATCCACCGTTGGAGGCTCGCCGGCTACGAGGTCGGCGGTGACGTAGAGGTACTCGGACCCGCCCATCTCGCCGAGGTTTTCGCCCAGGAGCACGATGTCGTCCCCGGGCTCACGGAACGCGTGCTGCACGAGCGTGTCGACGTCTTCCACGACACCGACCATGCCGATCACCGGTGTCGGATAGATCGCGCGGCCGTCCGTCTCGTTGAACAGCGACACGTTCCCGCCGGTGACCGGCGTCTCGAACATCTCACACGCCTCGGCCATCCCGAGCACCGCCTCACGCAGCTGGAAATAGATGTGCGGCTTCAGCGGATTCCCGAAGTTCAGGTTGTTCGTGATGGCGGTGGGCAGCGCCCCGACGCAGACGAGGTTACGCGCGGCCTCCGCGACCGCGATCTTCGCTCCGGTACGGGGGCTGAGGTAGACGAAGCGGCCGTTGCAGTCCGCCGTGGCCGCGACCGCGCGCTTGGTCCCACGGATGCGGACAACGCCGGCGTCACCACCCGGCCGGATGGCCGTGCTGGTGCGCACAGTCGTGTCGTACTGCTCGTAGACCCAACGCTTGGACGCCACGTTCGGCGAGCCCAGGAGCATGAGGAACGTCGGCGTGAGATCCCCTTCGGGAATCAGGTGCTCGGTGAGGTCCATGGCGCGCAGCTTCTGGACTTCTTCGCCCTCCACGCCTTCGCGCTCGTAGGTGGGGCATCCGTCGGTGAGAGGCAGGGCGGGGATGTCCGCGACGACCTGCCCGCCCTCGAGGACGCGGAACAGACCGTCGTCGGTGACGGTCCCGATGACCGCCGCCTCGAGCTCCCACTTTTCCAGGATCCGCGTGACCTCGTCCTCGCGACCCTTCTCGGCCACCACGAGCATGCGCTCCTGGGACTCGGAGAGGAGGATCTCGTAAGGCGTCATGCCCTCCTCGCGGACCGGCACGAGCGCCATGTCGATCTCGACCCCGTTGCCGGCGCGCCCCGCCATCTCGGACGCGGAGGACGTGATGCCCGCAGCGCCCATGTCCTGGATCCCGAGGATGGCCCCGGACTTGATGAGCTCGAGGCTCGCCTCGAGCAGGAGCTTCTCGGTGAACGGATCGCCCACCTGAACACGGGGGCGGCTCGCCTCGTCGGAGTCGTCGCTGAGCTCCTCGCTGGCGAACGTCGCGCCGTGGATGCCGTCACGGCCGGTGCGCGCGCCGACCGCCATGAGGGTGTTGCCGACACCGGTCGCGGACGCCGTGATGAGGTCTTCCTTCTTCATGAGCCCGAGGCACATCGCGTTCACGATCGGGTTGCCCTCGTACCCGCGGTCGAATACCACTTCGCCGCCGATGTTCGGAATCCCCATGCAGTTCCCGTAATCCCCGATGCCCCGCACCACGCCCTCGAACAGGTAGCGCACCCGAGGAGTATCCAGATCGCCGAAGCGCAGCGAATCGAGGACGGCAACCGGCCGCGCGCCCATCGTGAAGATGTCGCGCAGGATGCCGCCCACGCCCGTCGCAGCCCCCTGGTACGGCTCCACCGCGGACGGATGGTTGTGCGACTCGATCTTGAACGCGAGCGCATACCCGTCGCCCACGTCGATGACGCCCGCGTTCTCGCCCGGACCCTGGATGACCCACGGGGCCTTGGTCGGGAGCAGCCGCAGGAGCCGCTTCGAGTTCTTGTATCCGCAATGCTCGGACCACATGGCACTGAAGACCCCGAGCTCCGTGAACGTCGGGTCGCGGCCCATGACCTTACGGACCCGCTCGTACTCGTCCACGGACAACCCGTGCTCGGCGACCAGCTCGGGAGTGATCTCGGGGTCGCCTTCGCGTGGCGGAACCCGGGATGCCGTGGCCACGCCGTCGGCTGTGCTCACCTTATCGATACCCCTGCTTTCGAGTGACTCTCGTATGTTGATTCGGTCGCGCGAGGCTTCAGCCCGCGGCTCCCGAAAGGTTGGCGAGCATGGACGTGAACATGCCCACGCCGTCCGTGGATCCCAGCACCGACTCCATCGCACGCTCCGGATGGGGCATCATGCCGAGGACGTTGCCTTCCGCGTTCACGATGCCCGCGATGTTGGCATGCGATCCGTTCGGGTTCGACGCCTCGGTGGGCTCTCCGGCCGCGTCCGTGTAGCGGAACACGATCTGGTTCTCCCCCTCGAGACGCCGCAGCGTCTCTTCGTCGGCCTCGTAGTTGCCGTCCCCGTGCGCGATGGGGATGCGCAGCACCTGCCCCTGCTCGTAGTGGGAGGTGAACGGGGTGTCCGCACGCTCCACGCGCACGAAGATGTCGTGGCTCCTGAACTTGATCTCGGCGTTGCGAACCAACGCGCCCGGCAGGAGCCCGGCTTCACACATGACCTGGAAGCCGTTACAGATGCCCAGCACCGGCCCACCCGAGCGCGCGAAGGCGATGACATCCTCCATGACCGGGCTCAGATGCGCGATGGCGCCCGGGCGCAGGTAGTCGCCGTAGGAGAAGCCGCCCGGAAGGAAAACCGCGTCGTATCCCTCCAGACCCCGGTCCCGGTGCCACACGAAGGTGGGCGTCCCACCGACCTGTTGGACCGCCTTGTAGAGGTCGTAGTCGCAATTCGATCCCGGGAAAGTCACCACGGCCACCTTCATGACCCGGCGCCCTCCAGCGTCCCGACCACGGACACTTCGTAGTCCTCGGTCACCGGGTTGGCCAGCAGCTTTCGGCACATGGCCTCCACCTTCTCTGTCGCCTCGGCCTCGGACGACGCGTCCACGTCGATGTGGATCGCCTTGCCGATGCGCACTTCGGAGACGCCGTCCCACCCCAGGGAGTTGAGGGCGTGGTGAACGGCCTTGCCCTGCGGATCCAGGAGACCCGCCCGCGGCGTCACGAGCACTTCCAGTCGGTAACGGCTCAAAATCGATCCTCCGGATCGTGGTCGGAATCTTCGTCTTCAAATGTCCTGCGCCGGCTGCCGGGACCGAGGTCCGCGTAGTCGACGTTGCGTCCCCGGCTGCTGCCGGGGTCGTCCTCGTCTTCGTCGGAGTCGAGGAGCGGATCCCCACCGGGTAACCGGTCGAGGAGCCCGAGGAGGACGGAGCGCACGAGTCCCCAGGTGATGTAGAGCATGCCCGCCGCGAAGAAGAAGTATCGCGGCACCGCGATCGCGCCGAACAGGGCAGCCAGGACCACCACGGTCATGGCGAGGCCCCGCACCGACTTCAGCCCGATCTTGGGGAACTTGGAGTACGGAACGTGGCTCACCATGAGCACGCCGATGAGGACCATGCCCACGCCCATGTTCTGGGCCCACGGAAGATGGGCGAGTTGCGCCTCGAACCAAGGGGTCTGGCTGAACGGATAGAACGTGGCGACGGTCACCCCGGCGGCGGGCGACGGAAGGCCGTGGAAGATGCGCTTGGCCTCGCCTCCCTGCTCGATGTTGAATCGGGCCAGGCGCACGACGACGGCGGTCACGTATACGAAGGAGAGGATCCAGCTCCATTGCGTGTCCGAGAAGAACAGACGGTACATGATGAAGCCGGGTGCCACCCCGAACGAGATCGCGTCCACGAGCGAATCGAGCTCGGCGCCGAACTTCGAGCCGGTACGGGTGAAGCGCGCCACGCTCCCGTCCAGCATGTCGAGGGTCGCGGCGAACACGATGAACCACCCGGCCCAGACGAACTCGCCGCGCGACGCCGCGACCATCGCGTACATCCCGAAAAACAGGTTGCCCAGCGTGAACGCCGAGGGGAGCATGATGACCCCCCGTTGCAGCGTCTCACGTCTCGGCGCTCGGGGAATCATTCCTCTTCGCTCCCTCGTCGCCCTGCCATCATCGGTCGTCACCGAAGAGCGGAAGCTCGTAGTCGGAGAGAGGCACGCCGACCAGGCGCTCGAACACGTCGCGGTAGCGCCGGGACGCGGCCTGCACGACCTCGTCCGGGAGGTCGGGCGGCGGCGGCGTCTTGTCCCAATCGGCTAGCCCGTCCAGCCAGTCGCGGATGGGCTGCTTGTCGAGGGACGGTTGGCCCCGTCCCGGCTCGTAGTGCTCCTTCGGCCAGAATCGGGACGAGTCGGGGGTCAGCACCTCATCGATGAGGATCAAACGCCCCCAAGGATCGAGGCCGAACTCGAGCTTGGTGTCCGCGAGCAGGATGTCGTGCCTGGCGGCGACGTCCCGGCCGTGCTCGTAGATCCGGAGGGACAGCTCACGCAGGTGCGTCGCCTGCTCGCTCCCGGCGAGGTCGCTCATCGTGCTGAAGTCGATGTTCTCGTCGTGGCCCTCCTGCGCTTTGGTGGCTGGAGAGAAGATGGGCGGGTCGAGCCGGTCGCTCTCGCGGAGGCCCTCCGGCAGGGCCTCACCGGCGAGCGTGCCGTGATCGCGGTACTCCTTCCACGCCGATCCGGCGATGTATCCGCGCACCACGCACTCGACCGGCACGGGGTTCGTGCGGCGCACGAGCATGGCCCTCCGCGCCCACCGCGCGCGGCTCTCCGTCAGCAAGGGATGTCGGGCGATGATACGGTCGGGGTCGACCGCGATGAGGTGGTGCGGCACGATGTGCTCGAGCTGATCGAGCCACCAGGCCGTGATCAGCGTCAGAACCTCACCCTTCCGCGGGATCGGCTGGCGCATGACGACATCGAACGCGCTCACGCGGTCGCTCGCGACCATGAGGAGCGTCTCGTCGTCGATCTCGTAGACGTCGCGCACCTTGCCCCGGTGGAGCAGAGGCAGGTCGAGCCGGGATTCGATCACGGCGCCGTCTTCGGGGTGCTGGGCGTGATCAGACATGGATTTCCGGGGCTGCGACCCGGTCGGCATCCGCGCCGAGGCGCGCCAACACGGGCGCCACGTCGCGCTCGAGGAATCGGGCGACCTGCTCGGGGGCGCGCCCGACGAAGCGCATCGGGTCGACCAGCTCGGCGAGCTCGCCGGCCGTGAGCCCGAACGCGTCGTCCTTCGCGATCCGTTCGAGGAGGTCCGCGTCCGCGCCTTCGTCCTTCATACGCCCGGCGGCCGCCATCGAATGCTTGCGGATCCGCTCGTGCAGCTCCTGCCGGTCCCCTCCCCGGCGCACCGCGTGCATCAGGATGGTCTCGGTCGCCATGAACGGGAGGTGCTCGGCCAGGTTCCGTCGCACGACCTCCGGATTGACGATGAGGCCGCTCGCCACGTTCTCGAGCAGCACGAGCGCGCCGTCGAGCGCGAGGAACGCGTCCGGCATCGAGACCCGCCGGTTCGCCGAATCGTCGAGGGTCCGCTCGAGCCACTGTGTGGCCGCAGTAAAGGCCGGATCCTGGGCCAGCACGATGACGTGCCGCGTGAGCGCGCAGATGCGCTCGGCGCGCATGGGGTTCCGCTTGTACGGCATGGCCGACGAGCCGATCTGCTCGGACTCGAACGGCTCCTCCACTTCGCGGAGGTGCGCGAGCAGCCGGAGGTCGTGCCCGATCTTGGACGCCGAGGCGGCCACGCCCGCGAGCGACGCCTGGACCGCGTAATCGACCTTCCGGGGGTACGTCTGGCCGCTCACGGGATACGACTCCTCGAACCCCATCCTGCGTCCGACCGCGTCGTCGAGCGCATCGACCTTTTCGTGGTCGCCGCTGAAGAGCTCCAGGAACGACGCCTGCGTGCCCGTGGTGCCCCGCACGCCGCGGAAGCGGAGCACCGAGATCCTGTGGTCGAGCTCCTCGATGTCGAGCAGGAGGTCCTGGATCCAGAGCGTCGCCCGCTTGCCGACCGTCGTGGGCTGCGCCGGCTGGAAGTGCGTGTAGCCGAGCGTGGCGAGGCGTGCGTGCTCACGCGCGAAATCGGACAGCGCGGCCACGCACCGGGCCAGTCTGGTCCGGATGAGCTCGAGCGCGGAGCGCGCGAGAATCAGGTCTGTGTTGTCCCCGATGAACGCACTCGTCGCGCCCAGGTGGATGATGCCCTTGGCTGCCGGCGCGTCGTCCCCGAACAGGTGGACGTGCGCCATGACGTCGTGCCGGAAGCGCCGCTCGTATTCGGCGGCCGACTCGAGATCCAGGGTATCGAGGGCCGACCGCATCTGTGCGAGGGCGTCGTCCGAGATGTCGAGCCCGAGCTCCGCCTCCGACTCGGCCAGCGCGAGCCACAGCCGGCGCCATGTGCCGAAGCGGCGGCCGGGCGAGAAGACGTCCTGCATCTCGCGGGAGGCGTACCGCTCGGAGAGGGGATGCACGTATCGGTCAGGGGCGTTGGGACTCACTCATCGGCTCCAATAGAAGTTGCGCATGCTGTAATCGCCGTTCCGCTCGAAGTACATGACGATGCGGCCGGTACCACGCAGGGATTCGAATACCGCGGCGGCGTCCTCTGCGCTCTGGACCCTCGTGCGGTTGATCTGCACGATCACGTCGCCGGGTAGCAGCCCGAGCTGGGCCTGGAGCTCTCCGGAGATGTCCGCTATGAGCGCACCGTCGGCACTCGTCAGCCCACGCTCGACCTGGATCTGTGGTGTGACCGTGATCAGCTCGATGTCGCTCAGCACGCGCACGCGCTCGGCCGTGACGGACGGGAACGGCACCGCCTCGAGCGTGACCGGCCGGTCGCGCCCCTGGACTCCGAGCACCAGCTGTTCGCCGGCTCTGAGGTCCATGACCGTTCCCTCGAAGTCGAGTGGCCCCGTGAGGGCCCGTCCGTTCGCGTCGAGGAGGCGGTCGCCCGCGGCCACGGATGCCGCCGCGGCGGGAGACCCGGGCGCCACGCGGCTCACCCGTACGCCCCGGGTACGTCCCCAGGCGTCCGCCTCCACGGGCTCCACGTCGATGCCGACCCAGGCCCGGCGGATCTCGCCGAAGCGCACGAGGTCGTCGGCGATCCTGAGGGCACGGTCGATCGGGATGGCGAACCCCAACCCTTCGCTCCCGCCGCTCCGCGAGATGATGGACGTGTTGATGCCGATGATCTCGCCGACCGCGTTCACGAGCGGTCCGCCGGAGTTCCCGGGGTTGATGGACGCGTCCGTCTGGATCATGCCGAAGTAGAAGCCCTGGCCGTCCGAGGATGGAATGATGTTGCGGCCCACCGCCGAGATCACGCCGGCCGTCACGGTGGGCTCCGAATCCGCCGCGTAGGTGCCGAGCGGGTTGCCGATCGCGACGGCCCATTCGCCGATCAGGAGGCCCTCGACCGAGCCGACCGGGGCGACGGGAAGGTCGTCCCCCTCGATGCGCAGCACGGCGATGTCCGAAAGGGCATCCGTTCCGATGAGCTCGGCGTCGAGATCACGTCCGTCGGGGAGCGTCACGCGGATCTGCGTCGCATCGCGGATCACGTGGTCGTTCGTCAGCACGATGCCGTCTTCCCGCACGATGACGCCTGAGCCGAACCCCGCGCTCCTACGCTGCGCGCCTGGGGGCATGAAGAAGCTCTCCCACGCGGTGCGAGGCTGTGCGCTTCGGGTGCGGATCACGTTGATGCTCACGACGGCCGGCGCGACCCGGCCCGCGGCCCTAACGATCGCGGTCGAGCGGCTGGCGGTCAGGGTGTCCGACACGGCCGCCGGGCGCTCCTGCGCCTGCGGCGCGCGCGCCACGAACAGATCGGATGAGGCCAGGCCCGCCGCGCCTTTCTCGCCTCCCGGCTGCGACGCCCCGTTCGCGTCCGTGCAGCCCGGCAAGCCGAGCGTCAGCATGGCGAACAGGAATCCGAGTCTCGTCTTCGTCATACGCGTTCCCCGCGAGATGTCGGGCGTGAGCCTAGATCTTCGCGTCGAGCTTGGCCCAATCGGAAAGGAACCCTTCCAGCCCGCGATCCGTCAGCGGGTGCTTCCCGAGCTGCCAGAGCACGGAGGGCGGGAGGGTGCAGCAGTCGGCCCCGATCAACATGCATTCGACGACGTGCGTCGGGTGACGGAGCGAGGCCGCGAGGATCTCGGTATCGAACCCGTAGTTGTCGTAAACCTGCCGGATCTGGTGGATGAGCTGCATCCCCTCGCCCGAGATGTCGTCAATCCGGCCCACGAAAGGCGAGATGTACGTGGCGCCCGCCTTGGCGGCGAGCAGCGCCTGGGAGACGGAGAAGCAGAGGGTAACGTTCACCTTGTGCCCTTCGTTCACCAGATCCCGGCACGCCTTCAGCCCGTCCTCGGTGAGTGGCACCTTGACCACCGCGTTCTCGTGGATGGCGGCGAGCTTCCGGCCCTCCGCCACCATCGTGTCGCGGTCCATGCCGACGACCTCCAGGCTGACCGGCCCATCCACGGCCCGGCAGATCTCGAGGTAGATGTCCTTGGGATCGCGGTCGCCCGCGATCTTGGCGACCAGGGACGGATTCGTCGTGATCCCGTCGATGAGGTTCGCGTCGGCGGCCCTCTGGATCTCGGCGAGGTCGGCGGTGTCGAGGAATATCTTCATGCTGGGGTGTCGCTCCCGATTGTCGGCGATGCGGCGGCTGAGGAGCTAGGAGAATACTCCACAAGCTCCAGGAAGAGCCCCTCGGGCGGCGCCGGAGGGGAAGTCACGGGCCCGGGCGCGCCCGAGAGGAGTCGTTCGACGCCCTCCAGGGGTCGCTTACCCCGGCCGATATCGACCATGGTCCCGACCAGATAACGGACCATGTGATGGAGGTATCGGTTCGCGGTGATACGGAAGCGGACCCCGAGTGCCCAGTCCGACCACGCCGCGCTCTCGACCGAGCAGACGTAGCCCCGTTTCGGCTGTCCGCTCTTCGAGAACGAGCGGAAGGAGTGCGTCCCCGGAAGCCGTGCGGCGGCCTGGTCGAGGAGGCTCCGGTCCAACTCTTCTCCGAGGGGCCAGCACCAGCGGCGGTGGAACGGCGAGCCCGAGAGGGAGGACGTCCCGACGTCGTAGCGGTAGCTGCGGGCCGTGGCATCGAAGCGCGGGTGGAAGCCGGGTGCCACGGGCTCTGTGGCTTCGATCCAGACGTCGCGCGGAAGCGTGGCGTTCAGGGACTTGCGGAGCGTCGCGGCGTCCCAGCGGGACGGCATGTCCACGGAAGCGACCTGGCCGGTGGCGTGCACCCCCGTGTCCGTGCGGCCGGAGCCCACCACCGTGATCCGGGCGCCATTCGCCAGCCGACTGAGGGTAGCCTCGAGCTCGCCCTGGACCGTGCGTTGATCGGGTTGGTACTGCCAGCCGTGAAAGGCCGAACCGTCGTAGTGCACGGTGAGTTTCAGCCGCGTCGTGTCGGAGGGATCCACGGCGGAAAGGTAGGTTCGAAAGGGGTCCTGTCAAGCGATGCCGTACCGTGCTCGATTGACCAAAAACCCGCATCTCCATTAGCCTTTCTGGCTTCCGAACCCCCGCGTCAGGAGTCTTCGCATGCCCGACGACCAGACCACAGTCCACTTCCCGTCCCTTCTCGAACAGATCGCCGAAGGAGGGGATCTCGCCCCGGCCCAGGCCGAGAGGGTCTTCGACCTGGTCATGTCGGGGGGCGCTTCGGAGGCCGAGATGGCCGGCCTGCTGATGGGCCTCCGGTCGAAGGGGCTCTCTGCGGGTGAGGTCGCAGGGGGCGTGCGCGCCCTGCGGAAGGCGATGCTGGCCGTGCCGGGTGGCGATCCGTCGACATTGGTCGACACGGCGGGCACCGGAGGGGGGAGCCTGACCACCTTCAACATCTCCACCGCCGCGGCGTTCGTGGCGGCGGGCGCCGGAGCACGGGTCGCGAAGCACGGCAACCGCTCCTTCACGTCGAGGAGCGGGAGCGCGGACGTGCTCGAGGCGCTCGGCATCCGCATCGACTTGACGCCGGAGCGGATGGGCGAGGTGCTGGAGGAGGCCGGAATGGTCTTCATGTTCGCGCCCCTCCTCCACCCGGCCATGCGCCACGTGGCCCCGGTGCGCCGTGCGCTCGGCATCACGACCGCGATGAACCTGCTCGGCCCGCTCACCAATCCGGCCGGAGCGACCCGGCAGGTCATCGGCGTGGCCGATCCCCGGCTCATCCCGCTCGTCGCGGGCGCCCTCCTCGAGCTCGGGCACCGGAGCGCGCTGGTGGTACATGGGGAGCCCGGCGTGGACGAGGTCAGCCCGATGGGTCCCACACGGGTGGCGGAGCTCAGGGACGGCGCGTTGACCGAATACGAGATCACGCCGGAGGCCGTGGGCCTCGAGCGGTCAGGGCCGGAGGGCCTGGAAGGCGGCGAGCCGGAGGACAACGCACGTCTGATCGAGTCCGTGCTCGGTGGTACCGAAGGCTCCGCCAGGGTGGCGGTGCTGCTGAACGCGGCCGCGGCCCTCATCGCCGCGGGGCTCGTACAGGACTGGCCCGAAGGGGTACGCGCGGCGCGGGCGTCGATCGACGAGGGACGCGCGCGTGCGGCCCTCGAGCGCCTGAGGGCGGCTACTCGAGCCTGACGTGCCGCCCCGGAGCGTCAGTATTTCCGGATGACCCCGACGACGACGCCCTGGATGCGGACCTCGGCGGCGCCGACCACGATGGGCGCCATGGTCGCATTTGCCGGCTGAAGACGGATCCGGTTCCCGGGTTCGCGGTAGAGCTTCTTGACCGTGGCGGCGTCCCCTCCGACGAGCGCGACGACCATCTGTCCGTCTTCCGCGTTCTCCTGGGACTGGACGACGATGTAGTCTCCGTCGCGGATCTGCTCTTCGATCATGGAGTTCCCCTCGACACGAAGGACGTAGTTGTCCTTGCGGCGTCGAACCATGTCGGGCGGAACGGCGAGCGTTTCGTGGCTATCGATGGCTTCGATGGGCAGACCGGCCGCGACCGAGCCGAGGAGCGGAAGCTCGATGGCGGGGGCGCTCCCATTCTGCGACACGAGCTCCAGCGACCGGCTCTCGTTGTAGGACTTCCTTATGTAGCCCTTGCGTTCCAGATTGCTCAGGTGCTCGTGGACCGTGGCCAGGGAGGCGTATCCGAACGCCTCCGCGATCTCCTCGAAGCTGGGCGCGTAACCCTGATCCTCGATGAACGCGCCGATGTAGTCCAGAATCTCTTTTTGTCGCTTGGTCAGCGGCATGGGGGAGCCCTCCTGGGCACCGGGACACCCGAATAGGAACCGAAACAAGGATACGAGAACGTTGCCCGAATCGCAAGGCGCCGACGCGCTGCCCGGAGTGCTGTCCGCCATCGTCGGAACGAAACGGGAGGAGGTGGCGCGGCTCGAGGCGAGCCGTGGCGCCCTCGAGAAGGCCGTGCGGAATGCGCCGCCGCCTCGTGGCTTCCGCGCGGCGCTCGCGGCACCGGAGCGGGTCGCGCTCATTGCCGAATGCAAGCGCCGATCTCCCGGGGCGGGCGACATCTTTCCGGATCTCGATCCCGTGGCGTTGACGTCTGGATACGAGCGGGCCGGGGCGGCGGCGCTCAGCGTGCTGACCGACCGGAGCTACTTCGGCGGAGCGCTCGCGGATCTGGTGGCGGTGCGCGATGCCACGGGGATTCCCGTGCTGCAGAAGGACTTCATCGTCAGCCGGATCCAACTGCTCGAAGCGCGAGCCGCCGGAGCGGACGCGGTGCTCCTCATCGTGCGCATTCTTTCTGAAGGGTTGCTCGCGGAGCTGCACGCCGAGGCTTCGGCGCTCGGCATGGACGTGCTCGTCGAGGTGCACGACGCGGCGGAGCTCGAGCGGGCGGTCACACTCGGGGCCGACCTCATCGGCATCAACAACCGGGATCTGTCCACGTTCACGACTGATCTGGGGACGACCGAACGGCTGGCCGGAGCGGTACCGGGGGACGCCGTGCTCGTGTCCGAAAGCGGAATACGCTCGGTAGCGGACGTGGAGCGCCTCGGGTCGGCGGGCGTGGACGCAATCCTGGTGGGCGAGACGCTGCTCCGTGCCCCCGACCCTGAGGCCGAGGCCACGGTGCTCGCGGCCGTGCGAAGGAGCGCCCGGATTGGGGCCTGACGCGACCCGGAACGGCCCCTTGGTCAAGATCTGCGGCCTGACGAGGCGTGAGGACGCGGAGCTCGCCGAGCAGCTGGGCGCCGACTACCTCGGATTCGTGCTCAGCGAGGGATTCGCCCGCACGGTCCACGAAGCGGATGCGCGCTCGCTCACGGAAGGGCTCGCGACCGCGCGCGTCGCGGTGCTGGTGGACCCGCCTGTCGCCCGCGCGGCGGCTCTGGCCCGTGCCATCGACGCGGAGGTGATCCAGCTCCACGGATCGGAGTCGCCCGAGGTTCTGGAGCGGTTGCGGGAATCCGGTGACTGGCGGGTATGGAAAGCCGTGCGCGCCCGGGGCATCGAGGACGTGGTGCAGGCGGTGCTAGATTACGGCGCGATCGCCGACGGACTGCTCGTCGAGGGGTGGAAAGAGAGTGTGGTCGGTGGCGGCGGCGTCACCCTCGCGCTTGGACCCGAGTCGGTGCGTGCGACCCTCCCGGAAGGCCTGACCTTCGTGCTCGCCGGAGGGTTGACGCCCGAGTCCGTGGGGGCCGCCATCGAAGCTTTCAGGCCCGCCGTGGTGGATGTCTCGTCGGGTGTGGAGGGTAGTCCGGGCGTGAAGGACGCGGAGCGGCTGCGCCGCTTCCTCCTCGCGGCCCGAGACGTGCAGCCGGAATCCGACCCATGATGGATATGACGCAAATGCAGTCCCGATTCGGGGCATACGGCGGGCGCTACGTGCCCGAGACGCTCATCGCGGCGCTCGAGGAGGTTTCGGCCGCCTACGAGGCGGCTCGCGCCGATTCGGCGTTCATCTCGGAGCTGGGCGATCTCCTTCGGAACTTCGTGGGACGTCCCACGCCACTGTATCACGCCCGACGCCTCGGTGAGGCGGCCGGAAACGACCGCGTGTATCTCAAGCGCGAGGATCTGAACCACACCGGTGCGCACAAGATCAACAACACGGTGGGTCAGGCGCTGCTCGCGCGCCGCATGGGGAAGCGTCGGATCATTGCCGAGACGGGCGCGGGGCAGCACGGAGTGGCCACGGCGACGGCCTGCGCGCTCTTCGACATGGACTGCGTCGTGTACATGGGTGAAGAGGACGTCGATCGGCAGGCGCTCAACGTGTTCCGGATGGAGCTGCTGGGAGCCGAGGTGCGGCCGGTGGCTTCCGGAACCCGCACGCTGAAGGACGCCACGAACGAGGCCATCCGGGACTGGGTGACCAACGTGGCCTCCACGCACTACATCATCGGCTCCGTCGTCGGGCCCGATCCGTTTCCGCGCATGGTGCGGGATTTCCAGGCGGTGATCGGACAGGAGGCACGCGCGCAGATGCTCGACCGGGCGGGGCGGCTGCCCGAAGCCGTGGTGGCATGCGTCGGTGGCGGCTCCAACGCCATGGGTATCTTCCATGCGTTCGTGCCGGACGAGGCGGTCGCGCTCATCGGCGTCGAGGCCGCGGGCGAGGGTCTGGACAGCGGCCGTCACTCGGCCTCCCTTTCCGCGGGCGTGCCGGGTGTCCTCCACGGCTCGCTCAGCTATCTTCTCCAGGACGCGGATGGACAGGTAGCTCCGGCGCATTCTGTTTCAGCGGGGCTCGACTATCCTGGCGTGGGACCCGAGCATTCGTTCCTCAGGGACTCCGGACGGGCGACCTATACGAGTGTCACCGACGAGCAAGCGCTGGCCGCATTCCATTGTCTTTCAGAGTTGGAGGGGATCATCCCGGCTCTCGAGTCCGCGCACGCCATCGCCTACGTATTGGAGTCGGGGGCCTCTCACGACGGTCCCATCCTCGTGTCCCTCTCCGGGCGCGGGGACAAGGACGTCGCGCACGTCGCGCGGTTGGAAGACCGCGGGTCGCTGTTGTAGCGGGGCAGGACGTTGAGCGAGCTCGAAGCACGGGCGGAGGGAGCGCCGGACGACCTGACGTGGGGAGACGAGCTTCCCATCGCCGAAGTGCGTCAGCTGTTCGTGACCCTCGGCAAAGCGTTTCGCGCCTACCAGCTGTACGACGAGAACAACCCGGTTCGGCGCCGCTTCCTGGAGGGGCTCCGGTCGGAGTTCCAGCGGCTCTGGGGTGAGGTCGACCGCATCGTTGTCTCCGTGGACGAGGATCACCTCTACCTCGGAGGGCAGCCGGTCTACAGCTCCGAGTCCCGCGCGGACTCACTAGCCTTCCTGTTCTTCAAGGACGGCATCCGCGAGATCACCTTCGCGCCGGGCATCGAGTCGGACGAGCTCGAGCGTTTCCTGGGCGTGCTGCAGCACGCCCGGAAGCTCGTGCCCGAGGGAGACGACCTCCTGACGGTGCTCTGGGAAGAAGATCTCCGGTACTTCACGTACCAGTACGTCGACCTGCTGGCCGAAGGCGTGGGGCTACCTGAAGCGGGGGCGGGCAACACGCAGGCAGAGCTCCAGGCTGTCCTCGTGGCCGAGGATGCCGAAGAGGAGGAGGGAGAGGAATCCGCGACGTCCTCCGAGTCCGGCGAAGAGGCGGACGCGCCCCAGACGGTCAAGCAGGACGACTTCAACCCCACACTCTATGCCCTGGACCCCCGTGAGATGGAGGCCCTGCGCGTCGAGGTGCGGAAGGAGCTCGCGCGCGACACACGCGGCGACGTCCTCTCCGCGCTCTTCGATCGACTCGAGGAGCCGACCAACCGCCAGCGCCAGTCGGAGATCCTTCAGGTGCTTGCGACGCTGCTGCCGAACTTCCTGAGCCGCGGTGCCATTGTTCCGGCTACGCGCGTGCTCGAGGAGCTCCGGACGCTCGAGCGCCAGGACGGCATGTTCGACGAGCGCGGGCATGCCGAGTCCCGCCGTCTCCTCGACGCCGTGAGCGCACGGGAGACCATCGACGAGCTCATCAAGGCCCTCTACGACGGGACGATCCGGGCGACGCCGACGCAGCTCGGCGGCTTCCTGACGTATCTGAGGGGTGGAGCGCTCGCGCCGCTCCTGCACGCGTCCGAATCGGTGGACCACAAGGAGCTGCGCTCCGTGCTCCGGGCCGCCGTCCAGGGCATCGCCAACCGCAACCGATCGGCGGTGATCGCGCTGTTGGACGAGTCCGACCCGGTCGTGGCGGCCGGCGCCGCGAGGCTGGTCGGCGACCTCCAGATCACCGAGGCGGGGCCGGCGCTCGCGCAGCTCCTGGCGCATGAGGACCCGTCGGTGCGCCTTGCGGCGGTCGAGGCGGCGATCAGCCTGAAGGCATCGACAGTGGCCGGTTCGCTCCAGCATGCGCTCGACGACCCCGACCGCGATGTCCGGGTCGCCGCGGCGCGGGCGCTGGGGAGCCTCCGCTATGGCCCCGCGGCGCGGGCCCTGGGCGACATCGCCAGTGGAAAGGCGATCCGGACCGCGGACGTCGGCGAGAAGGTCGCGGTCTTCGAGGCGTACGGGATCGTCGCGGCGGACGGGGGCGTGCGACTGCTCGAAGACCTCCTGAACGGCAAGAGCTTCCTTGGCAAACGGGAGCCCGGCGAGGTGCGGGCCGCCGCGGCGCTGGGCCTCGGGCGCATCGGGACCCCGGCCGCCAGGAAGGCGCTCGAGAAGGCCATGGACGACGACGACCCGGTCGTGAGGAGCAACGTGGGCCGCGCGCTCAGGCGGGAAGGCCAGACATGACGAATCAGACAGGGCAGTCCGGGCTGAGCCTCCAGGAGGAGGGGCGGAAGCTTCTCGGAGCGCTGTACGGGACGCTCAATGCCCTGCGGCTGTACCCGGTCGAGAACGAGACCGTGCAGCAGGCGATCACCGATCTGCACGGTCTGGTCCACCGCATCGGCTCGGCCGAGGGGGCCGTGGAAGTCCGTGTCGTGGGGGACTTCTTCTTCCTCAACGAGACCCGGCTCCGTCTCGATCTCTCGAACTTCTCCACGTTCGGATCGTTCGCCCGCGCGCTTCAGGACCACGGCATCGGCGCGGTCGAGATCCTCCCGGGGATCGAGCGCGCGGAATGGGCCCCGTTCCTGTCGATGCTGCTCCGCGGCCCCACGGGGGACTATCCCTTCGAGGCGTTCCGGGACCGATTCGCCGCGACGCCTGTCCGCCACATCGACATCCGCGCGCTCACCGAGGTCGAGGAGCCACAGGACGACGCCGAAGCGCTCACCGCGGCGAAGCGCACCTACGCGCAGTCGGTCAAGGTGGCCAAGGACGCCCTGGGCGATCTTCGACTCGGGAAGGCGGTCAACGTCCGCAAGGTGAAGCGCGCGGTGCAGGGTATCGTCGATCAGGTCCTCTCGAACGAGTCGTCCATGGTGACCATGACGACGCTCCGGGACTTCGACGAGTACACGTTCACGCATTCGGTGAACGTCTGCATCTTCAGCGTGATCATCGGGCAGCGGCTCGGGCTCGATCGACTCCAGCTCTACGAGCTGGGGCTGGGGGCCTTGTTCCACGACGTCGGCAAGCAGCGCATCGCCGTCGACATCATCAACAAGCCGACCGGGCTCGACGAGGAAGAGTGGATCGAGCTCATGGAGCACCCCACCGAGGGGCTCCTGATCCTCTTCCAGATGCACGGTTTCGCGGACGTGCCGTATCGTCAAATGCTCCTGGCGTACGAGCATCATATGAAGACCGACCTCAGCGGCTACCCCAAGAGCCGGCGACCCAGGGATCCCACGGTCTTCTCACGCATCGTTTCCGTGGCGGATGCGTTCGACGCCGGTACCTCGGTTCGCAGCTACCAGTACGAGCCGTGGCCTCCCGACGCCGTCCTGCAGGAGATGCGGGACAATCCGAAGCGCGGCTTCGATACGCTCCTGGTGAAGGTGCTCATCACCGCCACCGGGGTGTATCCGGTGGGCACGCTGGTCATCCTCGACACCCACGAGCTTGCGGTCGTGTCCCAGGTCAATTCAGATCCCGAGCTGTTGCACCGGCCCCGGGTGCGGATCATCTCCGATCCCGTCGGGCTGCCCCTCTCCGAGCCGATCTCGCTCGACCTCTCCGAGAACGACCCCGCGACCGGGGCGCCCGTTCGCCAGATCATCAAGACCACAGACCCGCAGAAATACGGCATCCGGGTCAGCGACTACCTCATCGTGTGATTTCGACCACATTCGCGGCACGCTCCGCTCAGGGCCGTCGTACGCTCATCCCCTACGTCACGGCCGGCTATCCCGACCGCGCGTCCACCGTTCCGCTCCTCGAGGCGCTGGTGGACGCTCGGGCGGACATCATCGAGGTCGGCATCCCGTTCTCGGATCCCCTCGCGGACGGGCCCACCATCCAGCGCTCTTCGTTCGCGTCGCTGCGGAACGGAACGACGGTCCGAGGCGTCCTGGACGATGTGGCCACCTTCCGGGCGCGTCATGAGACGCCGGTGGTGCTGTTCACGTATCTCAATCCGGTCTTGCGCTACGGCGTGGAGGCCTTCGTCGAGGACGCCGTCGCGGCCGGGGCGCAGGGGCTCCTGATGACCGATCTGCCCGCGGGTTCCGATCCGGAGGCCGAACGGATCATCGTGGACAGCCCGCTCGACCTCATCCGTCTGGTGGCGCCGACGACCGGCATCGAGCGGGTGGAGCGCGCGGTCGCCGGCGGATCAGGGTTCGTGTACTACATCTCCCGGACGGGCGTGACCGGCGCGAGCACCGACCTGAGCGACACCCTCGGGGAGGAGGTCCGCCGGCTCAAGGCCGTTCTGTCGTTGCCCGTGGCGGTCGGCTTCGGCATCTCCACCCCGGAGCAGGCGAGGGCGGTGGCGGAGGTCGCGGACGGCGTGGTGGTCGGGAGCGCCCTCATCCAGGCGCTCGACGAATCCGGGGTGCGCGGTGCCGCGGCGTTCCTCGGATCGCTGCGACGGGGGATGGACGGCTAGTCTCGCGTGAGCGTCTTCTCCAGGTCGGGATCGGGACGCACGAACAGCGTCCTGACCCGGTCTGGGACCACCGCGCCCTTCGGGGCCCCCCGGGGCTTCCGCACGTATTTGCGGAAGGTCCAGTCGACCGGGACGCTTCCCGAGGTGCGGGCCTTGGAGTGGAGGGCCGCGAGCGTGGCCGCCTCCATCAGATCCCTGGCCGGCGGATTGCCGGGCCCTTGCCACCGCAGGATCACGTGCGCGCCCGCAGCGTGCCTCGCGTGCAGCCAGACATCTCCGGGGGCAGCGTGCCTGAACGTGAGTTGGTCGTTGTGCCGGGCGCCTCTGCCGACGCGAATCTCGAGATCGCCGGAACTCCTGAACACCTTGTAGGGCAGGGGCGTGTCGTCGGTCCGTCCTCGTCGGTCGCTCGTCACCGTGGGGAGCGCGGCTCGTACCTCGTCGGGCTCCACCGACCCGGCCCGCGCGCGCGCGACCAGTCCGTCCAGGCGGGCCCGCTTGGCCCGGGCCTGCTCGATCATGTCGGGAAGCCGCGTGCGTGCCCGCTCGACGCGCGTCGCTCGATCGTAGTAGTCCGTGGCGTTGTCGTGCGGTTGTTTCACCGGGTCGAGCGCCACGGTCACGGCCTCGCCATCGAAGCCCTCGAGCACGATCGTCTCCGTCCCGGGGGCGACATCGCCATATCGTGCCAGGATGAGATCCCCGACGGCGCGGAGCGCATGCTCGTCGTCGAGCTCCGCCAGCTCCCGCTCCAGCACCCGGAGCTTGCGCTTCGTTCGCTTCGCCTCGTCCTTGAGTCGCCCCATCAGGTGCGGCTCGAGCAGCGGAGCCTCCGTGGCGGCCTCGCCGGATCCGCTCCGCCGGGCGGCCTCCTCGAACGCCGCGACCAGGCTTTCTGCCTCGCTCGAACGGACGCCCGGGAGGGCCAAGGGGTAGGGCTGCGGCCCCGCGGGCGTGTCGAGGACGACCGGCGGACCGAGCTCGTGCTCCCGAGCTAGAGCACGCCAGCGGCGATATCCGAGCCCGAGGCGTGCTTCGTCCGACTCGGTGGCGTCCTCGTTCTCACCGAGCAGATAGGCGGCATTGAGGGGCGAGGTCCAGGCGACCTCCTTGACCAGGACGGCCTTGCGACGCTCCGGCGGAAGAGGGGAGAGAAGCGCCGCCCAGTCGGCCTCGGCGAACGACCCGTCCGGGCCCGCACGCTCCTGGGAGGGGGGCAAGGCGTACCGCTCCCCCACGCGATGCCCCCGGGCCGTGTCCCGCGACCAGAGCACGTGCCGGACCGTGCCCGAAGACGCCTCCACGACGAGCGCATTCCACTGGTTCCCCATCAGCTCGACGACGAGATCGTGGTGCGCGCCGCCCCGCTTCGGCAGGAGCTCGAAGCGCAGGATGCGCTCGTCGACCGGCGCGACGACCTGCCGGATGCGCGCCCTGTGCGTGATGTCGGACGGGGCGGGGGGCGTGGAAGGGCGCATGAGGAAGACGCCCCTGGACGGGTGCAGGCGCCAGACCAGAGTGCGGTCGTCGAAAAGCATGAGGAGGTCCCGCTCGGACCCGTCGAATCGCAGGGCGCGGAGGCTCGCGCCATCGAGCTCGAGATCGAGCGCGCGCGCGGCGTGGCGCGTGAGCAGGGCGTCCCATCGGATCGGCATTGTCGAATGCTAACCCGCGCCGGTGCCGGGGTGCCACGCGGGACTACCCATGGCGGCCCCGGTGGACCCATCTTACTCGCCTTCGGGTCGGTGACTCACAGCAGGCGGACGGGTTCGATGGGGCTACACGAACGAGTGGCGGCGGCGGCCGAGGGCGAGTTGCCCGAATGGTCTCGCGTCGGCGACGCCCGTCGTGCCCACATCGAGCGGGTCGCCGATCTCATGGCGGCCTGGGCGGCCGGGCGCGCACTGAGCGAGAGCGATCAGGCACGCTGGCGCGCAGCCGCCTATCTGCATGACGCCCTCCGCGAGGCTCCCGCGGACGAGCTGCGGCCGCTCGTGCCGGAGGACCTTCGCGATCTGCCCGCGGGGGCGCTGCATGGCCCTGCTACCGCGGAGCGCCTGCGCGCGGAAGGCGTCGCGGACCCGTCGCTCCTGCGGGCGGTGGCGTACCACACGCTGGGCCATCCGGAGTTCGACGACCTGGGGCGGGCGCTCTACGTGGCCGACATCCTCGAGCCGGGTCGCGCTTCTCTTCCGGCCGTGCGTGAAGCGCTTCGGGCCCGGATGCCGGGCGAACTGGATGCGGTCGCCAGGGAGGTCGCGGGCGTGCGCATCCGCCATATGGTTGAGCGGGGCCTGCCGCTGCGCCTCGAGACGGTCGGGTTCTGGAACGTCCTGACCGCAGAGCCTTCGCGGGTCGGCGTACCGTGAGCCGCAAGCGTGGACGTACGGGCGGCCGCAGCCACCGCCCGGTCAAGCGGAAGCGGCGCTCCGGGGCAGTCCTGGTCCTGGCGGCCGTGGTCGCCGGCGCCGCCTTCTTCGCGATCCGCACCGGACGGGACGTCCAGGATCTCGAGCCGCGCACCCTCCCGCTCCCCGAAGGACGCGTCCGCGTAGAGGTGCTGAACGGTGGAGGAATGGCCGGGGCCGCCCGGCGCGCCACCGATCTCTCGAGGGATGCGGGCTTCGACGTCGTCTATTTCGGGAATGCTTCGTCGTTCGACCACGCCGAATCGGAGGTCGTCGACCGGGTCGGCCGCCCAGAGCTGGCGCGAGCCGTTGCGGAGGTTCTCGGAATCCATAACGTCCTGAGCGATCCGGACCCCGACCTCTACGTCGACGTGTCCGTCGTGCTCGGTCGGGACTGGGAGTCGTCCGCCGAACCCGAAGCGAACCCGACCGAACCTTGACGTCGCGATAGCCCAGGCTGCCCGACATACGTACCCCACGAGGCGAACAGATGGCGAAATCCGTGAAGCGCAAGGACAGGAGCGGCCGCACCCCGAAGGGTGACGCCGACAAGGGTGCTCGCCCTGGCGGCGCGACCGAGTGGCTCAGATCCCTCGGAGTGGCCCTCCTGCTCTTTTTCGTGCTGCGGACATTCATCGTGCAGACGTTCGTGATCACGTCCGGATCCATGGAGGACACGCTTCTGGTGGGAGACATGCTCCTCGTGAACCGTGCCGCGATGGGGTCGCAGGTGCCTCTGGTCGGCTGGCGAATCCCGGGATACGCCGAGCCGCAGTGGGGAGACATCCTGGTATTCGATCCGCCCCACGAAGAGACGCTCATGCTCATCAAGCGGCTGATCGGCCTACCCGGGGACACGCTCGAGATGCGCGACCGGGTCCTGTTCCGGAACGGTGACCGCGTGGACGAGCCCTACCTGAAGCACGACGCCATCGACGATGAGAGCCATCCATGGATGACGTGGCAGCACGAGCACCTCCTCCCGGGCGCCGATCGATCAACCTACGCCCCGACGCGCGACAACTGGGGGCCTCTGCTGATCCCTGAAGGGCATTACTTCATGCTGGGCGACAACAGGGAGCGGAGCCTCGATTCGCGCTACTGGGGCCTGCTCGAGCGCTGGCGGCTCGAGGGTCGGGCCGTCTTCACGTACTTCTCCTACAACCGCGACTCGTACCGGCCTTTTCCGGCCATCCGCGAGGTACGGTGGGGCCGGATCGGGCGGGGCATCGACTGACGCTGGTCCCAGCGACGGCCGGCGCGTCCCTCCTCATGCCATCCGAGTGGGAAGCCCGGTCGCGCCTCTGGCCCGCCGCGAGGCCCCTCGAGCGTCAGGATTCCCCGGTCGGCTCGGTGGCCGCTCCGGACGGCGTGCCACGTGCGGGCCAGCCGATCTGCGTCAACACGTGGCCCCGGAGCTGACCGCACGCCGCGTCGATGTCCCGCCCCCGGGTCTCGCGAACCGCCGTCGAGATGCCCCTCGCAGTGAGGATGCTCGCGAAGTCCCCGATCCGGTCGTCCGGCGTCGGCCCCCATTCCTGATACGGGATCGGGTTGAAGGGGATCAGGTTCACGAAGGCGCCGATGCGCTCCGCCAGGTCCGCGAGCTTGGGCGCGAGGTCGAGGCTGTCGTTCACGCCGTCGATCATCGTGTACTCGAAGGTGATGCGCCGGCCGCCGCTCTCGTCGAACGTCTTCAGGGCGTCGAGGAGCTCGGGCAGTGGGTGGCGCTTCTCGAGAGGTATGAGCTCGCGCCGCAACTCGCTCTCGGGGGCATGAAGTGATACCGCGAGGCCGAACTGCTCGGGCCGTGCGGCGAGTTCCAGGATCCCCGGTACGACCCCCACGGTCGACACCGTGATACGGCGGGCGCCCACGCCGTATCCGTGATTCAGCAGCGTCAGGGCGGGGTGGAGCGCCTTCCGATTCGACAGCGGCTCCCCCATGCCCATGAAGACGATGTTGGTCACCGTCCCGTGGTCGTGCTCGTCGGCCCACCGTCTGGACGCGCGGTACTGGGACACGATCTCGCCCGCCGTGAGCTGGCGGGCGAAGCCCCCCCACCCGGTCGCGCAGAACGTGCATCCCATGGCGCACCCCGCCTGCGAGGAGATGCAGAGCGTGAGCCTGCGCTCGGTCGGGATGAGGACGGACTCCACCAACTCGCCGTCCGCGAGCCGCCACAGGTGCTTCACGGTCCCGTCCTCGCTGACGGCGACCGTCGCCGCTTCCGGCTCCGCCAGGACGAACCGCTCCGCCAGGGCGTCGCGCTCGGCGACCGGCAGGTTGGTCATGTCTTCGATGCCGCGCGCGAGCCGCTCGAACATCCACCCCTCGACCTGCGCGATGCGGTACGACGGCTGGCCGCGCTCGGCGAAGTGCTCCGCGAGGGCGGCCCGCAGGTCGTCCGGCGTCAGGGAGAGCAGGTCGGTCTGTTGGCTGTCGGTCATGCGAGGTTTCTTGAATGGCCTGGGGGAGCCATGTAACTTAGCCGTCCGCGGAGAACCTCTGTAGGTGGGCCGGGCGCGGCCGGTGCGCCGAGCCCCTCAGCAGGTCGCTGCAAGGGGAATGCCTCGCGCGACCCACACCCGCGGTGCGGGTGCGCGGGGCTTTCGTGGCGCCCCCGACGCGGGGTGCTTCCCCTTCTCCAGCGACCTGCCAGGATTCGAGAACCGTTTGGTCAACCAACTGAGGATGTGGGGACCCGCTGCCCTGTGGGTGGCGGTCCTCTTTTCATTGAGCTCCTGGTCGAATCCCTCCGGGCCGTCCTGGCTGGCGGTGAACGACAAAACCGCGCACTTCGTACTTTTCGGTGTGCTCGGAGGTGCCCTCGCCGCCGGTCGCTGGTGGAGCGACGCTGCGGTCACCCACCGGGTCGCGATCGCGGTCGGCATGCTGTACGGCGTCGTGGACGAGTGGTACCAGTCGACGGTTCCGAATCGGGTTCCATCGTTGATGGACTGGTACGCGGACGTCGCGGGCATACTCGCGGGATATCTTCTGATCACCTATCTCCTGAGGCGTCGAGTATCTCGTGCCGACGCCGAACAATGGACGAGCTGATGTCAAAGTCTGAGAGCGAGCGGACGGCACTCCGCTCGGACATGGTCGGGTCCTTGAACGCCTCGAGCGCGGGTCAGCCCGTACGGCTGGCCGGTTGGATACATCGCCGGCGCGACCTTGGTGGCCTCCTGTTCGTGGACCTGAGGGACCGCAGCGGCCTCGTCCAGGTCTCGTTCGGCCCGGATTGGACCGAGCCGGCATCGCTCGAAGTCGCGGGTCGCCTCGGTCATGAGGACGTCGTGGCGATCGAGGGGACGGTGGAGGCACGCCCCGAGGGAGCCCGGAACCCCGACCTTCCGACGGGCGAGGTGGAGCTCCGCGCCAAGCGCGTGCGGCTCCTCGGCAAGGCGCGCACGCCCGCCATCCCCGTTTACCGCGGCCCGGACGACGAGCTCCCCGCGGAGGAGCTCCGGCTACAGCATCGTTCCCTGGACCTCCGGCGGCGCGAGCTCCAGGAGAACCTGGTGCTTCGTCACAAGCTCGTGCTCGAGGCGCGCAACTACCTCGACGGACTGGGATTCGTGGAGGTCGAGACTCCGATCCTTACGAAGGCCACGCCGGAGGGCGCGCGTGACTACCTGGTGCCCAGTCGCGTCCACAAGGGCGAGTTCTACGCGCTACCCCAGAGCCCGCAAATCTACAAGCAGGTTCTGATGGTGTCCGGCTTCGACCGCTACTTCCAGATCGCGCGCTGCTTCCGTGACGAGGACCTGAGGGCCGACCGGCAGCCGGAGTTCACGCAGATCGACGTCGAGGCCTCCTTCGTGGAGCCGGACGACATCCTCCGCTGGATCGAAGGGCTGGTCGTGGCGCTCGCCGGGGTGGCCGGCATCTCCGCGCCCTCACCGTTTCCCCGGCTCACCTGGGCCGAGTCGATGGAGCGGTATGGCTCGGACAGGCCCGACCTGCGTTTCGGTCTGGAGCTCGCGGACTGGACCGACGCCACGGCGGACGTCGAGTTCGGCATCATCCGGGGCGCGGTCGACGCCGGCGGCAGAGTGCGAAGCCTCGTCGTCACCGGAGGCGCGCGCCTGTCCCGCAAGCAGATCGACGAGGTCGAGGCCGCCGCCAAGGCCGCGGGGGCGCCGGGACTCCTGTGGGTCAAGCGGGCCGAGGATGGGTTCTCCGGTCCGCTCGGTCGGTTCCTCACGGACGCCCACGCGGAGCGGCTCGGGCTCGCCGTGGGAGACCTCGCCTTCGCGGCGGCGGGACCCGACCGGGTCACGTCACCGGCGCTCGCGGCCACCCGGACCGCGGTCGCCCGCGCGCTCGAGCTGCCGCATGAGCGGGAGGATGCATGGCTCTGGGTCACGCATTTCCCCGTCTTCGAGGAGGCGGACGGAGAGATCTACGCGGCCCATCACCCGTTCGTCATGCCACACCCCGACGACCTGGATCTCCTCGAAACGGATCCTCTGGCGGTGCGCGGCACGGCGTACGATCTGGTGTACAACGGGACTGAGTTCGGTTCCGGGAGCATCCGGATCCACGATCCCGCGCTGCAGCGGCGCGTGCTCAGGGTCCTGGAGCTCACGGACGAGGAGATCGACGAAAAATTCGGCTTTCTGCTGGACGCCCTCGCGACGGGTGCGCCGCCGCACGGTGGCATTGCCCTGGGCATGGACCGTATCGTTCAGAGGTTCACCCGCTCGGAGAGCCTGCGGGACGTGATCGCCTTTCCGAAGACGACCGCGGCCAGAGCGCTCTACGAGGGCGCGCCGACGAAGGTCGGCGTGAAGGAGCTGGCGGATCTCGGATTGACCATCGCGTCGGACACGCGCACAGGAGGGGGCTGACGCTCCCGGGAGCTTGGGTGGCGAATCTGGACAACATGATCGAGCACCGGCTGGACGCCGAAGGGGTGGATCCCCTCATGCTCGCGGGCGTGAACGATCGCAACCTGCAGGAGGTCGCACGCCTCTTCGGGGTGAGGACGGTGCTGCGGGGTGACCACGTCATCCTGTCGGGCGCGCTCGCCGCCGTCGAGCGGTCCGTTCCGGTCATTCAGCACATGATCGAGCTGGCACGTCTGCGGGCTCCGTTCGAAG